>Ga0105160_1000136_pt1 | contig 36810 bp, 42 predicted proteins | sample GXS110809BmetaG_FD_89591 | JGI IMG/M metagenome (GOLD analysis project Ga0105160, IMG submission 89591) | Hot spring microbial communities from Gongxiaoshe hot spring, China to study Microbial Dark Matter (Phase II) - GXS 110809B | ecosystem: Environmental > Aquatic > Thermal springs > Hot...
CGCCAACTTTGAGGTGAGGTTGATAGTGCCTGTGGCGTTGGAGCCGGGGTTGAGGTTTGCCATCAGAGAGGGAGGCCGGACCGTGGGGGCTGGCGTGGTCACGGCCATCCTGGACTAGGGGTGTGTTTTAGATGGCAGATATAGTTCAGCTGGTGTGCTCCGAGTGCAAGAGGAAGAACTACACCACCACCGTCAACAAGAAGAAGCAGAAGAAGAAGCTCGAGCTCTCCAAGTACTGCCGGTGGTGCAACAGGCATACCTTGCACAAGGAGAGCAAATAGGTTAAAATTAGGCTGGAAGTGCAGGTCCGTAGCTCTAACGGCTAGAGCACCGGACTCCAAATCCGGGGGTTGCAGGTTCGAATCCTGCCGGGCCTGCCACTTTTCATGTTTTTGGGGGTGCTCTTCGTGGAGAGGGTTTTGGCTTACCTCAAGGATGTCAAAGCTGAGCTGAGGAAGGTGTCCTGGCCGACGAGGCAGCAGGTTTGGGTCTCCACGCTGGTGGTGATATTCTTCTCCCTGGCCCTCTCCCTCTACCTGGGGATACTGGATGCCCTCTTTACCGCCCTTTTCGGCGCCCTGCTCGGCTAGCGATGCTCTTCTCGGGGAGGTGTGCGGCCCCTTAGGGCCCTTGAGGTCATGGTCTTGAGCGGAGATGGGGAGAGAAGGTGGTACATGGTCCAGACCTACGTGGGCTACGAGAACAAGGTCAAGGCCAACATAGAGCAGAAGGTAGCCACCATGGGCCTGACCGACAAGGTCTTCAGGGTGCTGGTCCCCGTGGAGGAGAAGGTGGTCGTCAAGGGGGGCAAGCGCCGGACAGTCAAGCGGAAGCTTTTCCCCGGCTACGTGCTGGTGGAGATGATACTGGACGACCAGTCCTGGTACGTGGTTAGGCACACCACTGGGGTCACGGGCTTCGTGGGCACCGACACTCAGCCCATACCGCTCGAGGACTCGGAGGTCCGCGAGATAATGAAGCGAGTGGGGACCGCCGAGAAGAAGGGCAGGGTCGACGTGGACCTGGAGAAGGGCGACCTGGTGAGGGTGGTGGACGGTACCTTCGAGGACATGACGGGCACGGTGGTGGAGGTGGACAGGGAGAGGGGCAAGGTCAAGATGGTGGTGTCCCTCTTCGGCAGGGACACGCCCGTGGAAGTGGAGTTCTGGCAGATAGAGAAGGTTTAAGGGAGGCAGGAAGAGATGGCTAAGAAGGTGGTCGCTCAGGTCAAGCTGCAGCTTCCGGCGGGCAAGGCCACGCCGGCTCCTCCGGTGGGCCCGGCCCTCGGCCAGCACGGCGTCAACATAATGGAGTTCTGCAAGCAGTTCAACGCCAGGACGGCCGACCAGGCGGGCCTTATAATACCGGTGGTGATAACCATCTACTCCGACAGGAGCTTCACCTTCATCACCAAGACGCCGCCGGCCAGCGTCCTCCTGAAGAAGGCGGCGGGGGTGGAGAAGGGCTCCAGCAGGCCCAACAGGGACAAGGTGGGGAAGGTCACCAGGGCCCAGGTGGAGGAGATAGCCAGGCTCAAGATGGAGGACCTCAACGCCTCGGACCTCGAGGCGGCCGTCAGGATAATAGAGGGCACCGCGCGCAGCATGGGGATAGAGATAGTCGGGTAGCGCCGCGGGGAGCTCGCGGGTGGGAGGGCCTAGCCCGGCATACCACAGGAGGTGTTCGATTTGGCCGACAGGAGCAAGCGCTACCTAAACGTCCTGGAGAAGGTGGACAGGGAGCGCCGCTATGGCCTTAGGGAGGCCATAGCCAAGGTCAAGGAGATGGCGAGCGCCAGGTTCGACGAGTCGGTGGAGATGCACGTCAGGCTCAACGTGGACCCCAGGCACGCCGACCAGCAGGTGAGGGGGACCGTCGTCCTGCCCCATGGCCTGGGCAAGACGAAGAGGGTCTTGGTGTTCGCCTCCGGCGAGAAGGTCAAGGAGGCCGAGGCGGCCGGCGCAGACTACGTGGGCGGCGAGGAGCTGGTCAAGAAGATAGAGTCAGGGTGGCTGGAGTTCGAGGCCGCGGTGGCCACGCCCGACATGATGAAGGTGGTGGGTAGGCTGGGCAAGATCCTGGGTCCCAGGGGGCTGATGCCCAGCGCCAAGTCGGGCACTGTGACCTTCGACGTGGCGGACGCGGTGAGGGAGATAAAGATGGGAAGGGTGGAGTTCAAGGTGGACAAGGCGGGCATAATCCACTCGGTGATAGGCAAGGCCTCCTTCGACGAGGGCAAGCTCTTCGACAACGCCAAGGCCTTGCTCTCCGCCGTAGTCCGGGCCAAGCCCGCCTCCGCCAAGGGCCAGTACGTGAAGAGCATAGCCCTGGCGACCACCATGAGCCCCTCGGTGAAGCTGAACGTGTCGGAGGCCCTCAAGGAGATAGCGGAATAGCGAAGGGCGCGAAGTCCTCTGGCCTGAGACAGCGGGTGCCCCTTGGGGCTTAATATCCCGCCGAGGCTTTAGGGTGGTAGCCTAAGGGCGCCTTCGTGCGCCCTTCCCTTGGCCCCGGCGGTCCCGCCGGGGCCTTCGAATTTCAGGGCGAAAGGAGGTGAGGAGATGGCGAGGGAGGAGAAGGAAGCGCTGCTCAGGGAGGTCAAGGATCTCATCTCCTCCTCGTCGGCGGTGTTCGCCGCCGAGTACAGGGGGCTCTCGGTGGCCAAGGTCACCGAGCTCAGGAGGAAGGTCAAGGAGACCGGAAACCGCTGCAAGGTGGTGAAGAACACCCTGGTGGGGGTGGCCTTCGGGCAGCTCGGGATGTTCTTCCCGGAGGAGCTGCTGGAGGGGCCCAACATGTTCTTCTTCGCCACGGGCGATCCGGTGGCCCTGGCCAAGGTCCTGGTCGACTTCTCCAAGGAGAACGAGCTTTTGAAGCTCAAGGGAGGGGCCATGGGCAGGAGCGCCGTCAGCGCCGACGGGATAAAGGCCCTCTCCCAGCTGCCGCCGAGGGATGTGCTCGTCGCCCAGCTGGTGGGTACCTTCGCGGCTCCTATAAGGAACCTGCTCTCTGTGCTCTCCGGCCCCATGAGGGGGCTGGTGAACGTCCTATCGCGGGTGAAGGAGCAGAGGGAGTCAGCCTAGGGTGTTCGGGGACGCAAGTCCACGTCTCGAATCAGATCGGATCTGGGAGGAGGTAGTTGTGGCTATGACCAAGGAGGAGATCATACAGGCGATAGAGAAGATGACCGTTCTGGAGCTGGCCGAGCTGGTCAAGGCTCTGGAGGAGAAGTTCGGGGTTTCCGCCGCCGCGCCGGTGGCCGCCATGCCCATGATGATGATGCCCGGCGCCGCGCCGGCCGCCGCTGCCCCGGCCGTAGAGGAGAAGACCGAGTTCGACGTGATCCTCAAGGCCGCGGGCGCCAACAAGATCAACGTCATAAAGGTGGTGAGGGAGATAACCGGGCTAGGCCTCAAGGAGGCCAAGGACCTGGTGGAAGGCGCTCCTCAGCCGGTGAAGCAGGGCATACCCAAGGAGGAGGCCGAGGCCATAAAGAAGAAGCTGGAGGAGGCCGGCGCCGAGGTCGAGCTGAAGTAGCGCTGGGGCCCCTTCGGGGATAAAATAGCACAGGGGTGCCGGGCTGGCGGAACAGGCAGACGCACGGGACTTAAAATCCTGTGGGCCGAGAGGCCCGTGTGGGTTCGACTCCCACGCCCGGCACCACTTCTTTCAGGGGGTGAATCGCTTGGGCCTTCCTAGAAGGGTCCTCCTCACCGGTGGAGCTGGTTTCATCGGGTCCCACGTGGCGGAGGCTTACCTAAGGGAAGGGATCGAGGTGGCGGTGGTGGACGACCTCTCCTCCGGCAGGCAGGAGAACCTCCCGAAGGGCGCAAGGTTCTACCGGGTGGACGTTAGGGACAGGGTCGGGCTGGAGGAGGTCTTCAAGGCCGAGAGGCCGGAGGTGGTGAACCACCACGCCGCCCAGATAGACGTGAGGCGCTCCGTGGAGGACCCGGTTTTCGACGCCTCGGTGAACGTGGTGGGGAGCCTGAACCTGCTCGAGCTCTCCGTCAAGTACGGGGTGTCCAGGTTCGTCTTCGCCTCCACCGGAGGGGCCATCTACGGCGAGCCGAAGGACCTTCCCGCCGACGAGTCGACCCCCCCTGCACCCTTGAGCCCCTACGGGACCTCGAAGCTCTGCGTCGAGAACTACCTGGGCTACTACCACAGGGTCTGGGGTCTTAACTACGTCTCCCTCCGCTACGGGAACGTGTACGGTCCGAGGCAAGATCCCCACGGCGAGGCTGGGGTGGTGGCCATCTTCTGCGGTAGGATCCTGTCCGGCAAGCCCTGCGTGGTCTTCGGGGACGGCACCCAGACCAGGGACTACGTGTACGTGGAGGACGTGGCGAGGGTAAACGTCCTGGCCCTGACCTCCCCCGTCGGGGTTTTCAACGTGGGCACTGGCCTAAGGACCAGCGTGCTGGATCTGCTCAAAGCCCTGAAGGCCGTCTCGGGGAGGGAGGTGGCGGTGGAGTTCGCCCCCGAGAGGAGGGGGGAGGTCAAGCACATCTCCCTCTGCGGCGAGAGGGCGAGGAGGGTTTTGGGCTTTTCCCCCTCGGTGGGCCTGGAGGAGGGCATAAGGAGGACCTTCGCCTACTTCGAGTCGGTCCTGTCCCGATAGCTTTGCGCCTTTTTGTCCGCCGACGGCGCGTAGTTTTGCTCCTGTCCCCTCGCTCGCGGGGGAGTAGAATTTAGCCGCGATCGACGAGAGGACAGGAGGTGCTCTGAGATGAACGGTAGGCTCTTAGGGATAGCGGTCCTGGTGGCCTTAGGGGTGGCGCTGGCCGTCGGGGGCTACGCTTTGGCGCACCCTCCCTACGGATGGTGGGGGCCATGCGGAGGCTGGGGCCAGGGACAGGGTCCATCCGGTCAGTTCGGTCCTTGGGGGCCGGGCTGGAGGGCCGGCGGCCCAGGTCCGAGGATGGGTCAGGCCCCGGGCTTCGGTCCCCTGGGGGGAGCGGGTCTCGGAATGGGCCGAATGGAGATGGGGCTCCTGGGGCCGAGGCTCTCCAGGCTGGACGAAGAGACCAGGAAGGCCCTGTGGGATCTGGCCTACAGGCAGCACCAGCTCAGGTTCGAGCTCCAGCAGGAGGCCATGAAGGACAAGCCCGACTACGACAGGATGGAAAAGCTCTACAGGGAGATCCTGAACCTGCGGGGCGAGGCTTTCTCCAAAGCCCTAGCTGCTTTGAAGAAGTCCGGCTCCAACTAGGCGGTGCTATAATAGGTCAAGGCCATAAGGGGATGCGTAGGTCAAGGCGATAAGCCTTGGCCTACGCCTTGCCTTTTAGAGCGATAGGTGGTGCGGTTGGTTCTCGAGCTCCTCATATACTTGGGAGAGCCCAGGAAGGAGTCGGTGGAGATCGAAAGGGGCATGCGCGTGGCCGAGGTCCTCAGGAGGGCTTCCGTCGACTTGGCGGAGGTGGGCATGGTGATATGGGAGGGCAAGGTGCTCTCCCTGGAGGACGAGGCCCCGGAGTTCGGATCCCTCAGGGTGATACCTCAGCTCGGCGGGGGTTGAGCCGTTGGACGCCCAGGTGCTTTGGGAGCTCCTCCTTCTGGCCCTGGGGCTTGCCGCCCTCTTCCTGGGGGCCAGGTGGCTGGTCGACGGGGCGGTGGAGGTGTCCTCCCTCTTGGGGATATCCCCCCTCGTCATAGGTCTCACGGTGGTGGCCTTTGGGACCAGCGCGCCGGAGCTGGCGGTGGGGGTGATGGCGGGCTTGAGGGGGAGCCCCGAGATAGCTCTGGGAAACGTCCTGGGGAGCAACATCTTCAACGTCCTGTTCGTGCTGGGCGTCTGCGCCCTGATAAGCCCCCTCAAGGTCGAGCAACAGCTGGTCAGGCTGGACGTGCCCATAATGGTGGGCACTTCCCTGCTCTCCCTGATCCTGGCCCTGGACGGCAGACTAAACAGGTTCGACGGGATCCTTATGCTGCTTTGCTTCGCCCTATACCTGCTCTTCACCGTCAGGGAGTCGAAGAGGGAGGAGCCCCTGGAGGAGTACGACAGGGAGTTCGGCGTCTCCGCAAAGGGCGCCATCAGGCTAATCAGGTGCGTCCTGAAAGTCCTCGCGGGGCTTGGGCTGCTGTACCTGGGATCCGATTGGCTGGTGGAGGGCGCCTCCAGCCTGGCGAGGAGGCTCGGGGTGAGCGAGGCGATAGTGGGGCTCACCGTGGTGGCCTGCGGGACCTCCCTGCCGGAGGTGGCCACCTCGGTGCTGGCGAGCCTCAAGGGGGAGCGGAACATAGCGGTGGGCAACGTGGTGGGGAGCAACATCTTCAACCTGCTGGTGGTGCTTTCCGGTTCGGCCCTGGCCTCGGGGACTATGGTGGTGGAGGGCGACCTGCTCCGGTTCGACTTCCCCGTGATGCTCGCCGTGGCCTTCTCCTGCATGCCCGTCTTCTTCACGGGACTCTCCATATCCCGCTGGGAGGGGTTCCTCTTCCTGGGCTACTACGGCCTCTACCTCGCCTACCTCTACTCGAGGTCCTCCTCTCCGTCCCTGGAGCGAGCTTTGGAGCAAGCCTCGATCTCCTTCATCTTGCCCCTTACGGTGATAACCCTCTCGATCCTGGTGGTGAAGGAGCTCAGGGAAAGGCGATAGGCCCTAGCGCTCGAAGAGGGCGGCGGCCTCCACGTGGGCGGTCTGGGGGAACATGTCGAAGGCCTTGAGCTCCACCAGCTCGAAGCCCATCTCTATCAGCCTGCTAGAGTCCCTCGCCAGCGTCGAGGGGTTGCAGGAGACGTAGACCACCCTGGAGGCGGAGGATTCGCCTATGGCCTTAAGCACCTCCGGCGACGGGCCGCCCCTGGGCGGGTCCAGGACCACCGAGTCGAACCCCCTCTCCAAGAGCTCCAAAGCGTCCTCCGCCCTGGCCTCGACGAAATCCACGTTGTCGATGCCGTTGTCGGCGGCGTTGGCCCGGGCGAGCCCGACCGCCTCTCCCACCTCCTCCACCCCCACCACGAACCCGGACGACCTGGCCAGGAAGGCCGTCATGCTGCCGAGGCCGCAGTATAGCTCGAGCACCCTCCTGCTGCCGGCCACCCTTCGCTCGGCGAAGGAGAACAGCTCCTCCGCCACCTGGACGTTCACCTGGAAGAAGCTGGCGGGTCCCCTCCTGAACCTGAAGGGCCCGAGCTCCTCCAGGATCTCGCGATCCCCCCACGCGTGCAGGAACTCGTCGCCCAGGATGACGTTGCCCCTCTGGCGGTTCAGGTTGACCCAGAGGCTCGTGGGCGATATCTCCCTCTTGACCTCCTCGATCAGCGCTCTGATCCCCTCCGTGAGCTCGAGGGTCACCAGCACCAACATGCTCTGTCCGGTGCGTTCGCTCCCCACGATCACCGCGTGCCTCAGGTCCCCAGCGTGGGATCTCTCGTCGTAGCCGTAGATACCGCTCCCTCTCGCCTTTCCCCTCAGGAGGGAGAAGCACCTCCTCACGGCTCCCTCCTGGATGAGGCAGTCGTCCACCTCCACCAGCCGATGGGACCTCCTGGCGTAGAGCCCAAGCCTGCCCCGTGGGGCCACCGGGGAGGCGAGCTTGTTCCTGTAGCCCAGCTCCCGCCCGGAGGGGACCACTTCGACCTCCTCCCCCAGCTCCAGCTTGCCTATGCGGCAGAAGGCCTCCTTTAGCATCTGCCCCTTCAGCAGGAGCTGGTGTCCGTAGGAGGCGTGCTGGAGCTGACATCCCCCGCACCTGCCGAAGAAGGGGCACGGGGGCCTCGTCCTCGACGGGGAGGCCTCGAGCAGCTCCTCCACCCTGCCCGAGGCGTAATCCCTCTTGACCTGGCCTATCCTGATCCTGGCCCTCTCCCCGGGCAGGAGGAGGGGGACGAAGACCACGAACCCGTCCAGCCTGCACACGGCGTCGCCCAGGCTGTTGAGCCTCTCGGCCCTTAGCTCCAGGAGGTCTCCCTCTCTCACAGGAGGTCTTCTGGCGGACAAAGCCCTACCACCCTCCCCTCCTCGCCCTTCGCCTCGAGGGCCACCTTGAAGGGCCTCGAGGCCACGAAGAACTCCAGGTTGCCCTCCCTCCCCCTCACCGGGGAGGCCAGTATCGCTACGAGGGTGAACCCCCTTCGCACCGCCTCCCGCGCGAAGCGGGATAGGGTCTCCCTCCTCGCGCCCTCGTCGACCACCACCCCATCCCTGGTCCTGCCGTATCCGAGCTCGTACTGGGGCTTCACCAGGGCTATCCAGAGCCCGGAGGGCTTGAGGTTCTCCCTGGCGAAGGGGAAGACTTCGGCGGAGCTCCTGAGGGTCAGGTCGGAGACCAGCAGGTCCAGCCTCTCGGGTAGCCGTCCGACCTCCCTGAAGTCCACCCCCTCCATGACCACCACCTCCTCCAGGGCCCTGAGGGAGGGGTGAAGCAGGCCCACCCCCACGTCGATGGCGTAGACCCTCCTGGCCCCCCTTCGGATCAGGCACTCGGTGAAGCCACCGGTCGAGGATCCCAGGTCTGCCGCCACTAAGCCCCTGACGTCGAGCCCCAGCGCCTCGAGGGCCCCCTCGAGCTTGAGGCCGCCTCGGCTGACCGGGACCTTCGGGGTCAGGAGCTCCAGGCGGGAGCCCTCGTCCACCGGGGTGCTCTTCCTCGAGGCCACCTTGCCGTCCACCAGCACCAGACCCCTCTCTATGAGGTCCTGGGCTTTCTGCCTCGTCTCCACCAGGCCTCTTCTCACCAGCTCAGAGTCCAGCCTCCTCCTGGAGCTCAAGAGCCCATTCCTCCCAACTGGCGACCTGGGACTTCTAGTATAATATCCTCTAGCGTCCCAAAATCCAGCTTCGAGGGGTCTTCTGTGCAGGGGAGGTAGTGTCCGAAGATGTTGCGTTTCCTCAGGTCCAGGGTCAAGTGGATAATGGGTTTCATCGCGCTCGTTTTCGTCGCCTCCGTCTACTGGGGATACGGGGTTTACTCCCGCAGGTCGTCTGGCGCTCCGGAGAGGCCGGCCTCCGAGGGCGACAGACCCGTGGTGAGGGTTGACGGGGCAGTGCTCACCCTCTCCCTGCTCGAGTCCGCCACGCGGGAGTACCTGGCTGGCCTTGGGCTTGGCGAGTCGGTGGACGAGGAGCAGCTAAAGAGGGCCAGGTTCGAGGTGATGAACAACATAGTCGAGCGCTACCTCCTCGAGCGCGAGGCTGCCTCCAGCAGGATAGAAGTCTCCGAGGAGGAGATACAGCAGGCGCTGAAGGGGATGGAGAACTATTTCCCCACCAGGGAGGACTTCATGAAGTTCCTGGAGCGCAGGAACGTCTCCATGGAGCAGCTTAAGAAGGAGATATCCCGCCAGATAGCCTTCAACAAGTTCATGAAGAGCCTGGTGGGAGACGTGGTGGTCAGCCCCGACGAGGTCTCCTCCCTCTACGAGAGCATGAAGGACGTCTTCTTCCGCAGGAGCGCCGGCTTCCTGGTGGAGTACGCTGCCTTCAGCGACGACAAGAGCGCCTCCAGGGCCAAGGAGATGCTCCAGTCCGGATCCAGCTGGGAAGAGGTGCTGGAGGCGCTATCCGCCGACGTGGTGGAGAGCTCCTCCGGGCAGACGACGCAGCTACCACTGTCCAACCTCTCCGAGGGTAGCAGGACCGCCCTGGACAGGGCCAAAGATGGGGAGCTGGTGGGTCCGCTCAAGGAGTCCGTGGACGAGCAGGTCTACCACGTGGTCTTCAGGAAGGTGGGCTTCCAGAAGGAGGGCTATGCCTCCCTGGACGAGGTCAGGGACCAGGTCGAGGCCATCCTGAGGGGGCAGAGGGAGCGCGAGAGGATATCCGAGTACGTCAAGTCCCTGAAGGAGAGGTCCCGCATCGAGATACTCGACCCGAGCCTCTTCCCTCCCCAGGGCGACTCAGGCAAGGCCTCGAACGAGGCTAAAAGCGGCGATCGTTGAGGGGTGACCGCCTTGAGGATCTCGGGCAAAGTGGTGGTGCTGGACTTCGGCTCCCAGTACACCCAGTTGATAGCCAGGAGGGTGAGGGAGCTGGGGGTCTACAGCGAGATCTGGGGCTGGGACAGGCACGAGGAGGTCCTCTCCGACCCTCTGGTTAGGGGTGTGATCCTATCCGGCGGACCCTCCAGCGTCTACGAGGAGGGCTCCCCTCTCCTTCCGTCGAGCTTCTTCCTTCGCGGTCTGCCGGTGCTGGGGATATGCTACGGCATGCAGATGATGGCCCACGTGCTGGGGGGCGAGGTGGTGAAGTCCGGCAAGGCCGAGTACGGCAGGAGCGAGCTGGAAGTCCTGGAGGGCGGGGGGCTTTTGGGTTCTCTGCCCCCCAGGTCCTGGGTCTGGGCCAGCCACAGGGACGCCGTGGTGAAGCTCCCCCCTGGCTTTTCGGTGCTCGCCAGGACGGAGGACTGCCCCATAGCCGCCATGGGAGATCCCTCTAGGAGGCTCTTCGGGGTTCAGTTCCACCCCGAGGTCCACCACAGCGAGAGGGGGCTCGAGATCATATCGGCCTTCCTGGACCTGTGCGGTTGCGAGCGGGAGTGGTCCATGGAGGGCTGGGTGGAGGAGACGATAGCCGCCCTGAGGGAGAAGGTGGGGGGAGATCGGGTGCTTTGCGCCCTCTCGGGTGGGGTGGACTCCACCGTGGCCGCCGTGTTGCTCAGCAGGGCCATCGGGGAGGGACTGGTGGGGGTCTTCGTGGACACCGGTTTGCTGAGGGAGGGTGAGCCCGAGTGGGCCATGAGGACCTTCGAGGGCCTGGGGCTCAACGCCACCATGGTGGACGCCTCCTCCCTCTTCCTGGAGAGGCTCAAGGGCGTGTCCGACCCGGAGCGAAAGCGAAGGACGATAGGTGCCACCTTCGTCGAGGTCTTCGAGGAGAAGGCCAGGGAGATCGGCGGAGCGAAGTTCTTGCTTCAGGGGACGCTATATCCGGACGTGATAGAGAGCGGCCACGGCGGAAAGGGGGCCCACACCATAAAGACCCACCACAACGTGGGGGGGTTGCCGGAGAGACTTGGCTTCGAGCTGATAGAGCCCTTCAGGGAGCTCTTCAAGGACGAGGTGAGGAGGGTCGGCAGGGTCCTGGGCGTACCCGAGGAGGTCCTGTCCCGACATCCCTTCCCCGGCCCTGGGTTGGCGGTCAGATGCCTGGGGGAGGTGACCAGGGAGAGGCTTGAGGTCCTCAGGAGGGCGGACTCCATCCTCCTGGAGGAGATAAGACGAGCCGGGCTCTACGAGGATCTGTGGCAGGCCTTCTGCGTGCTCCTTCCGGTCAGGTCCGTGGGGGTCATGGGGGACAGGAGGACCTACCACGAGGTCCTGGCCATAAGGTGCGTTCGCTCGGAGGACGGGATGACCGCCGACTGGGCCAGGTTGCCCTACGAGCTGCTCGACTCGGTCGCCAGGAGGATCTGCAACGAGGTGGAGGGGATAAACCGGGTGGTCTACGACGTGACCTCAAAGCCACCGGCCACCATAGAGTGGGAGTAGAGGAGGTCCGATGGCGCGCAAGCTCAGCAAGACCAGGCTCGTAAAGGCCCTGGCCAGCAGATCCTACAGGCCCCTCGACGTGGAGGGGCTGGGTCGCCTCCTGGGGCTGGTGGGGGATGAACTTGGGGCCCTTCGCGATCTGGTGGAGGAGCTGGAGAGGAAGGGCGTGGTGTACGTCAACCCCAGGGGCAAGGTGGTGCTCTGCGAGAAGGCCGGCATGGTGGCGGGCGTCCTGGAGGTGTTGCCCCAGGGCTATGGCTTCGTCAGGCCCGACGACCCCGAGCACCCGGACCTGTTCGTGCCCCGGTCCGAGATGGGGGATGCTCTGGACGGGGACAGGGTCCTGGTGAAGCGCTTCAGGGAGAGCGATGGGCGATTCTCGGGCTCTGTCGTCAAGGTGCTGTCCCGGGGCAGGGAGAGGATGGTGGGCAGGCTGGTGCTGCTCGGGGAGGACGGCCTCGTCTGCCCTCAGGACCCACGATACGACACGGACGTCGTGGTCCCCGCCGGCATGACGGGAGGCGCCAGGGACGGCCAGGTCGTGGTGGTCAGGATAGTCAAGCACAAGGAAGGCAAGAACCCGCCGGTGGGCGAGGTCGTGAAGGTCCTGGGATATCCGGACGATCCCGGCGTGGACGTGGCCTCCGTGGTGGAGGAGTTCGGGGTGGTGTCCGATTTCCCGGCGGAGGCGGAGGAGGAGGCCTCGAGGGCGTATCGGCTCTTCTCCTCCGGGCCCAGGCGAGAGGACCTGGAGGACCTCTACACCATAACCATCGATCCCAGGGACGCCAAGGACTTCGACGACGCCGTCTCCGTAGCGGACGAGGGGGACGCCTACAGGGTCTGGGTCCACATAGCGGACGTGAGCCACTTCGTCGAGGAGGGGGGTGCCCTGGACGCGGAGGCAGCGCGCAGGGCCTTCTCGGTGTACCTGCCGGGGCAGGTCGTGCCCATGTTGCCCCCCGCGCTCTCGTCGGACCTCTGTAGCCTCAAGGAGGGGGTTTCGAGGCTCGCCTTTACCGCGGAGATGGAGCTTTCTAAGCCCAGCTTGACGGTCAGGAGCTTCAGGCTCTACAAGTCCATCGTGAGGGTCGACAGGAGGCTCTACTACGAGCAGGCCCAGAGGATACTGGATGGGCTTGAGGAGGCGCCGGAGGAGGTCGTAAAGACCCTCTCCCTGATGTCCGAGGTGGCTTCTTCCCTGAGGGAGATGCGGCTTCGCTCGGGGGCCCTGGAACTGAACGTCCCCGAGCCCAGGATAGTCCTGGACGACAGGGGCTTTCCCGTCCAGGTGGACGTGTCCCCCAGGGTCTTCGCCTACAGGATAATAGAGGAGTTCATGGTGCTGGCCAACAGGGTGGTGGCCGAGGCCGCGTGGAAGTGGGACTTGCCCTTCGTTTACAGGGTCCACGAGGAGCCCTCGCCGGAGAAGCTGGAGGAGTTCGCCCACGTGATAGGCGGTCTTCCTATCCCTCGAAGGTTGGCCCACAGGCTGTCGAGGGGCGGGGTCACGCCGGGTAAGCTCTCGGAGCTGCTCGACTTCTCCAGGGGCAAACCCTACGAGCGGCTTCTGTCCATGATGCTCCTCAGGACACTGCCTCGGGCCCGCTACGACGTGGAGCCTCTGGGGCACTTCGGGCTGGCCCTCGACTTCTACTGCCACTTCACCTCCCCGATCAGGCGATACGCTGACCTGCTGGTGCACCGGGTGCTCTCCGAGCACCTGGAGGGGGGCATGGGCCAGTCCAGGAAGAGGGAGCTAAAGGCCCTCTTCAGGGAGCTATCCGCCCACATCTCCGCCAGGGAGGCCTTCGTGGACGAGGTGGAGCGGGAGGCGATCAAGAGCAAGCTCATGAGGTTCATGAGCGGCAGGATCGGCGAGGTGATGGACGGCGTCATATCGGGCTTGACCCCCTCGGGGCTCTTCGTGGAGCTAGAGTGCACCGCGGAGGGCTTCGTGCCCATATACTCGGTGGAGGACGACTACTACGTCTTCGACAGGAGGAACCAGCGCTTCGTGGGACGCAGGAGCGGGAGGGTCCTGCGGCTGGGAGATCCGGTGAGGGTAGAGGTGGTCAGGGTGAACGAGTCGAGCAGGACCATGGAGCTCGCCCTGGCTTCGGAGGGTTGATGGACCTTGCCGCGGGAGTTCAAGGGCTTCTACCTGGTCCTCCTGCCTTACGGGCTTCTGTTGCTCGGGGTGATATACGGGCTCGTCAGGCTCCTGATCCCCCTGATGGGGCCCATGCTGGTGGCGTTGTTCTTCGCCGTCTTCATCCACCCCCTGTACGGCAGGAGCGCCAGGCTCAGGCCCCTGAGGTCTCATCCCAACCTGACGGCTGGCCTCTGGGTGCTGGCGCTGCTCGCCTTCATCATCGCCCCCGCCGTCTACGGGGCCTTCGCCCTGGTCAGGGAGGCTCCGTCGCTCTACCAGTCCATGACGAAGCTGATGGTTCAGCTCAGGCCCTACCTGAGCCTGGACATAACCGAGCACCTGCCGACCTTCCTGAGCGAGCTGATCAGGTCCCAGATGGGCTCCGCCTGGGGGGTCAGGCCCATAGAGATAAGCCTGGGGGACTTCCTCAGGGAGGTGGGACAGGGTCTCCTGTCCTACCTCACGGGATATGCCAGGGGGCTTTTGGCCAACACCTTGAAGCTCACCTTCGACCTGTTCCTGGTGCTGGTCTTCCTCTTCTACTTCTTGAGGGACGGTGGGACCCTGTTGAGGGTAGCGGTGGAGCTGATGCCCCTCTCCTCGGCGGAGAAGGGGGAGATGCTGCAGCGGATGGACGCGATGATGAGGGGGATCCTCTACGGGACCCTTCTCACCGCCCTGGTGCAGGCCCTCCTCGCCGGGATGGGTTTCGCGGTGGCGGGCATACCCTTCAGCTGGTTCCTGGCGATCCTGGTCTTCTTCGCCTCCATGTTGCCCATGCTGGGCACCTACGTGGTGTGGCTGCCCGTGGTTCTGGCGCTGGTCTTCCTGGGGGAACACACCAGGGCCCTGGGTCTGCTGCTTTGGGGGCTTCTGGTGGTGAGCGGCGTGGACAACGTCCTCAAGCCCGTCCTGATAGCTGGAGGGGGCAAGGTCCACGGGCTCGCCGTCTTCGTGGGGATCTTCGGGGGCCTCTCCGTGTTCGGCTTCCTGGGCATATTCGTGGGGCCCCTTCTGGTGGGCTTCTCCCTCTTCCTCATCGAGACCTACTACAGGAGGGTGAGAGGGCTGAGCCAGGGCCTGGGAGGAGGGGGTGCTTGAGCCTTGAGCTGGGGATACGAGGGCTGGTCCGGCTACGGAAAGGGTCTCAAGGGGTCGTTGCCCCGCCTGGTGGGGGTGCGCCGCTGCGTCCTTTTGGGCCTCGCGCTCCTGCTTTTGGTCTACGGGGCCTCGGGCTTCTTCCTGGTGGGGCCCTCGGAGGTGGGCCTGGTCCTCAGGTTCGGCAGGCACGCGAGGACCGTGGGGCCCGGTTTGGCCTACAGGTTGCCCTTCCCCTTCGAGGAGGCCTACAAGCTGGACGTGCTGTCCATTTACACCGCGGAGGTGGGCTTCAGGTCGGTCCAGAACCTGGGGTCTGTGGTCTACAAGGCCGTCCCCCAGGAGGCCCTGATGCTCACCAGGGACGGCAACATAGTCCACGTGGAGGCGGTGGCCCAGTACAGGGTGAGCGATCCCGCCAGGTTCCTCTTCCGCTTCCTCGACCACGAGGCCGTGGTCTCACAGGCGGTGGAGGCGGTCCTGAGGTACGTGGTGGCGGCCAACACGGTGGACGAGGTGCTCACGGTGAAGAGGGACGAGATCTCCTCCGAGTGCGCCAGGTTGCTGCAGGAGCTCCTAGACAGGTACGGTATCGGGGTCAAGGTGGTGAACTTCAGGCTCCAGGACGCCAGGCCCCCCGCCGATGTGGCCCAGGCCTTCGACGACGTTAACAGCGCTCAGCAGGACAGGGAGCGCTTCGTGAACGAGGCCAACAGCTACTACAACTCGGTGATCCCCAGGGCCAAGGGGGAGGCGGCCGAGATCCTGGCCAGGGCCGAGGCCTACAGGGCCAGGCGCGTTATGGAGGCCGAGGGGGAGGTCTCCAGGTTCGCCAGGATACTCGAGGAACACAGGGGCCTCGACCCGGAGACGGCCAGGATGAAGATCTACCTGGAGACGATGGAGAAGGTGATGGGAGGTGCCCAGAAGATCGTGGTGGACGAGAGGCTCGAGGGGCTCCTGCCCCTGATACTGCCCGGTAGGGCTCTCTCCCCCAGGGGGGAAGAGGCTCGATGAGGAGTTTTCGCCCGTATCTGGTCCTGCCGTTCGCGGTTTCTCTGGTGCTTCTCGCCTCCTCGACCTTCGTGGTCAGGGAGTGGGAGAGGGCCCTGGTGGTGGAGTTCGGGAGGATAAGCGAGGTGATATCCCAGCCGGGCCTCTACCTCAAGAAGCCCTTCCTCCAGAGGGTGATCAAGGTGGAGGGGAGGGTTATAAACTACGACATAGAGCCCAGGGAGGTCATAACCAGGGACAAGAAGAGGCTCACGGTGGACACCTACGCCCTCTGGAGGGTCTCGGATCCCAAGGTCTTCGTGGAGTCCACCAGGGGGTCGAGGCAGGTGGCCGAGGCGCGCCTGGACGACGTGGTCTACTCGGTGGTCAGGGACGTGATAGGGAGCTACGAGCTGATGGAGGTGGTCTCCCAGAGGAGGGACGAGGTGATAGAGGAGATAAAGAGGAGGGTCTCGTCCCAGGTCCTGCCCCTCGGCATAGAGGTGGTGGACGTGAGGGTCAAGAGGGCGGATCTTCCGGAGACCACGGAGCAGGCAGTCTACGCCAGGATGAGGAGCGAGAGGGAGAGGATAGCGGCCTCCTACAGGGCCGAGGGGGAGGAGATGGCCAGGAGGATAAGGTCTGAGGCGGACAGGGACGCCCAGATCATCCTCGCCGAGGCCAGGATGAGGGCTGAGCTCATAAAGGGCGAGGCCGACGCCGAGGCTTTGAGGATATACAGGAGGGCCTACTCGATGGATCCGGACCTGTTCAGGTTCTACAGGGTTATGGCCTCCTACGCGGAGGTGCTCTCCGGCGACGTCAGGTTCGTGTTGACCACCGAGTCGGAGCTCCTCAGGTACGTCAAGGAGGGCTGGAGGAGGTAGTGGAGCGCATAAGGAACTTCTGCATAATAGCCCACATAGACCACGGCAAGTCGACCCTCGCCGACAGGCTGCTGGAGTTCACCGGGGCGGTGGACAGAAGGCTCATGAAGGAGCAGTTCCTGGACATGCTGGACCTGGAGAGGGAGAGGGGTATAACCATCAAGCTCACCCCGGTGAGGATGACCTACAGGGCGAGGGACGGCTCGGAGTACGTGCTCAACCTTATAGACACCCCGGGCCACGTGGACTTCACCTACGAGGTCTCCAGGTCCTTGGCGGCCTGCGAGGGGGCTTTGCTGGTGGTGGACGCCACCCAGGGGGTGGAGGCGCAGACCCTCGCCAACGCCTACATGGCGGTGGACCAGGGTCTGGAGATCCTGCCGGTGATAAACAAGATAGACCTCCCCTCGGCCAGGCCGGACGAGGTCAAGGCCCAGATAGAGGAGATGCTCGGGATAGATGCCTCCGGCGCGCTTCTGGTGAGCGCCAAGGAGGGTATAGGGATAGATGAGCTCTTGGAGAGGATAGTCTCGGACCTGCCGTCCCCCAGGGGGTTCGGGGACGGAAGGCTCAGGGCCCTGATATTCGACTCGGTCTACGACAACTACAGGGGCGTCATCTGCTACGTGCGGGTCTTCGAGGGGAGCATAAGGGCTGGCGACAGGGTGGTGCTCATGTCCACGGGCGCCGAGCACGAGGTGGAGGAGGTGGGGTTCTTCACCCCCGGCAGGAGCAAGCAGGAGTCCCTCGGCCCCGGGGAGGTGGGCTACGTGATAGCCGGGATAAAGAGCGTGAGGGAGGCCAGGGTGGGGGACACCATCACCCACCGGGACAGGCCCGCCCCCGAGCCGCTGCCCGGATACAGGAAGGTCAAGCCCTTCGTCTTCTGCGGCTTCTACCCGGTTGACCCGGACGACTACCAGCTCCTGAGGGACTCGCTGGAGAAGCTGAGCCTCAACGACGCATCGCTGGACTTCGAGCCCGAGACCTCCGCGGCCCTGGGGTTCGGCTTCCGGGTCGGGTTTTTGGGTCTGCTCCACATGGACATCACCAAGGAGAGGCTTCAGCGGGAGTTCGGGGTGGAGCTGGTGGCCACTGCCCCCAACGTGGTCTACCAGGTGCTGAGGAAGGACGGGGAGGTCCTGGAGGTCCACAAGCCCTCGGACTTCCCCGACCCCGGGGAGGTGGAGGAGATCCTGGAGCCCTACATAAGGGCCTCCATCTTCACCCCATCCGAGCACGTGGGCAAGCTGATGCAGCTCTGCCAGGACAAGCGGGGTAAGTTCGTCTCCATGGACTACATGACTGGTCAGAAGGTGAGGCTGGTCTACGAGCTCCCCCTGGCCGAGTTCATCATAGACTTCTACGACAGGATGAAGTCCCTGAGCAGGGGCTACGCCTCCCTGGAGTACGAGCACATAGGCTTCAGGCCGGAGGACCTGGTGAAGGTGGACGTACTCATACAGGGCGATCCCGTGGACGCCTTCTCCTTCATATGTCACAGGGACTTCGCCTACCACAGGGCCAGGGCGGTGGTGGACAAGCTCAAGGAAGTGGTGGAAAGACAGCTCTTCGAGGTGGTCATCCAGGCCGCCATCGGGAGGAAGGTCATAGCCAGGCAGACCATAAAGCCCCTCAGGAAGGACGTGCTCGCCAAGTGCTACGGCGGAGACGTCACCAGGAAGAAGAAGCTCTTGGAGAAGCAGAAAGAGGGGAAGAAGAGGATGAAGCAGATAGGGAGGGTGAGCATACCCCAGGAGGCCTTCCTGGAGGTCCTGAAGGTGGACTCCTCGAGCTCCTGATGGGATCCGGTGGGGGCAAGCTGCTCGAGGGGATCTGCCGCGGGAGGGGCCTGTCCCTATACGTGCACGTCCCCTTTTGCTCCGCCAAGTGTCCCTACTGCGACTTCTACAGCCTCCCCTCGCCCAGCTCCGACGACCTATCGCTCTTCCTGCGGGGGCTCAGGGAGGAGCTTCGCTTCTGGAGGCCATCTCACAGGTTGAGGCTCAGGACCCTCTACCTGGGGGGCGGGACCCCAAGCCTCCTCCCCGCAGAAATACTGGAGGAGGTGCTCGGGGCGATAGGGGAGGCCTTCGAGCTGGGGGGGTGGACGGAGCTGAGCTTCGAGGTCAACCCCGACAGCGAGGGCCTGCCCGTCAAGCTGTGGAAGCTCAAAGGATTCGGCAGGCTTCGCGTCTCGGTGGGGGTCCAAAGCTTCCGGGAGGAGGAGCTCTCGCTGCTCGGGAGACCTCACGGCGTGGAGGAGGCCCTGGAGGCCCTCAGGGCATGTCGCTCCACGAGGGTTGACTCCCTCGGGGTGGACCTGATGTACGCCCTTCCGGGACAGACCCTGGGGGATCTGCTCCATAGCCTGGGGGTGGCCTGTGCCCTCGGGCTGGACCACATCTCCTGCTACGAGCTCACCCCCCACGAGGGGACGAGGATGGGCGAATCCATCCTGCGGGGAGATCTCTCTCTGCCCGACGCTGAGCCCCTCTACTGGGCGATATGTCGTTTCCTGGGCTCCAGGGGCTACCTTCACTACGAGATATCCAACTTCGCCAGGTCCTCGGAGCACCGCTGCGAGCACAACCTGAGCTACTGGAGGGGGGAAGTCTACCTGGGGTTAGGTCCCTCCGCCGGCGGAAACCTGGGCCCGTTCAGGTACAAGAACGTCTCGGACCTTCGATCCTACGCCGAGGGGTGGTCCAAGGGCATCCCCCCCTGGGAGGAGGTGGTGCACCTCCTGGACCCCGAGGATAGGGCCTTCGAGTCGACGATGATGGGCCTGAGGTCCAGCGAGGGCGTCGACCTGGTTGAGCTCGTGTCGAGGGCCGGGGGCGGTCTAGAGCTGGCCAGGAGGCTTCTTGGGGCGTTTCGCGGCTCCTACCTGGAGGTCAGCGGGCGCAGGGCCTTCCTCACGGAGAGGGGCTTCCTGGTCTCCAACCTCATCCTCTCGGATCTCCTGCGCCGAAGCCGTCGGGATACAGGCCCAGGCTAATTGTGACTTAGTCTACTCCTGGGGATATAATAAACGCCGTAATCTTCGGGAGGGAAGGGGTGGTGCCCTTGGGTTCCTCTAAGAGCCTGCTGGACGTGCTTCGGGAGATGGCCCAGGCCATATCGAGCTTGGACCAGAGGGTTGGTATCCTGGAGACGGGCTTGAAGGCCACCTACGCCCAGGTCAAGGGCTTCTCCGGGGGGGCATCGGTGGACCTCTCCTCCCTGGAGGGCCTGCTGGGGGAGATAAGGTCTGCCTTCTCCCTGCTGCAGGAAAGGGTGGAGGGGTTGGCGTCGCTCCAGGAGGAGGGCCTTAGGGTCCAGAGGGAGATGGCGGGTAGGCTCGACGAGATCGAGGCCTCGCTGAGGTCCCTCGGTTCCCTCCTGGGGTCCGCCTCGGAGCTGGAGTCCCTCCTGGGAGAGGTGGGAGCAGGGATTTCCCCTGGGCCTCAGGAGGTGGGTCCCTCTCCGACGGTGGGGCACGAGGTGGTCCTCGAGGAGCAGGTCCGGCCCCTCGAGGAGGAGAGGGCTCAGCTCCCATCGGCGGAGGGGGCGACCCCCTCGAGCGAGGTAAGCCCCGCGGGGGTCGAATTGGTCGAGCCCTCCTCCGGAGGGGAGACCGCTCCGGCTGAGGTCTCCTCGCCCGCGCCCAGGCCAGCTCAGCCCGGGGTCCCCTCTGGGGGTAAGCTCTCCCAGGACGACATAGAGGCGCTACTGGCGCAGCTCAAAGGGGGAGGTGGTGGTGGGGGTATCTCGGAGAGCGAGGACAGGGCCCTTTTGAGCTGAGGTCCGTGGGGGGGAGGAAAGTTGGAGGCTTCCTTTTACGTGGGATCCGAGGTGGGCAGGCTCAGGCGGGTTATGCTGCACAGGCCCGGCAAGGAGATAGAGAGGGTGACCATAGAGAACAAGGAGGAGCTCCTCTTCGACGACCTGGTCTGGAGCGACGAGGCCCAGAAGGAGCACGACGCCTTCGCTGAGCTGCTGGTGGAGAACGGGGTGGAGGTGGTCTACTTCGGGGAGCTCTTCGCCCAGAGCCTCAAGGAGGAGGACCTGAGGAGGGAGCTGCTCTCCAGGGTTCTCCGGATGGATGGGTTGGACGACGCCCTGCTCGGTCTGCTCCTCTCGTGGGCCTCAGAGGCCACGCCCCAGGAGGTGGCGGATCTCCTCATAGCCGGCGCCACGAAGAGGGAGGTGATGTCGCGCTTCGGGGGCGTCAAGAGCCTGGTGCTCGAGTCGATGGGGGATAACGACTTCGTGGTCAAGCCCACCCCCAACCTGTACTTCCAGAGGGATCCGGCGGTCTTCTTCAGGGATGGGGTGGTGGTCTCCAGGATGAGCACCGGGGCCAGGCGCAAGGAGGCCATCTACGTGGGCCATCTCCTGTCGCACCACCCCTACTTCTCCGGCATAACCGTGCTGCACTCCTGCGACGAGATGGAGGGGCTGGACTACTCGGTAGAGGGGGGGGATGTGCTGGTCCTGTCGGAAGGGGTCCTCGCCGTAGGGGTCTCCCAGAGGACCACGCCCGCGGCGGTGGACCTCCTGGGCAAGCTGATATCGAGCCGGATGGGTCCCGTGAGGATACTGGCGGTGGAGATACCGAGGGCCAGGAGCTACATGCACCTGGACACCGTCTTCACCATGGTGGACAGGGAGGTCTTCATGATCTACCCGGGCGTCCAGAGCGTGCTCAAGATATGGGCCATGGACTACGCGGGCGGCAGGCTCGAGTCGATGGAGGAGATGGCGTCCCTGGAGGAGGCCTTGAGGAGGTCCCTGGGCCTCGAGGTGCTTCGCTTCGTGGAGACCGGCGGGGGGGACCCGCTGGTGGCGGCCAGGGAGCAGTGGAACGACGGCACCAACACGCTCGCCATAGCTCCAGGGGTGGTGGTGACCTACAGGAGGAACAGGGCCTCGAACCAGGCCCTGCGCGAGGCTGGGATAAAGGTCTTCGAGATAAGGGGTAACGAGCTGGTCAGGGGCAGAGGGGGACCTAGGTGCATGAGCATGCCCATGCTGAGGGATGGGCTTTGACGCGTCTAAACCTTAGGCTTTGGAGGTGGTCTTGAGATGCCGTTTAACCTGAAGGGCAGGCACCTTCTGACGATGAAGGACTACACGCCGGCGGAGATAGGGTACCTCTTGAGGCTGAGCTTCGACCTCAAGGCCAAGAAGAGGGCGGGCGTGAAGGGCAACCTGCTGGAGGGGAAGTCGGTGGCGTTGATCTTCGAGAAGCCCTCCACCAGGACCCGCTGCGCCTTCGTGGTGGCCTGCTACGACGAGGGTGGGCACGCCGAATACCTGAGCAAGAACGACATACACCTGGGGGCCAAGGAGGACATAAAGGACACCGCCAGGGTCCTGGGGAGGATGTTCGACGGCATCCAGTTCAGGGGCTTCAAGCAGTCGGTGGTGGAGGAGCTGGCGGCCTACGCCGGTGTCCCCGTGTGGAACGGGCTCACCGACGAGTATCACCCCACCCAGTCCCTGGCCGACCTCATGACGATCATGGAGGAGTTCGGAGGCCTGGAGGGGCTCAAGCTGGCCTACGTGGGGGACGGGAGGAACAACGTGGCCAACTCCCTCATGATAGCCTGCTCCAAGATGGGGGTGGACTTCGCCATAGGCTCTCCCAGCTCCCTGTTCCCATCGGAGAAGCTGGTCTCGGAGTGCCAGGAGTTCGCCTCGGAGAGCGGATCCGAGATAGTGATAACCGAAGACCCCTACGAGGCGGTGAGGGGGGCTGACGCGGTCTACACCGACGTGTGGGCCTCCATGGGAGAGGAGAGCAAGCTGGCCGAGAGGATAGAGCTCCTGAGGCCCTACCAGGTCAACGCCAAGCTGATGGAGGCCACCGAGAACAGCCACGCCATCTTCCTGCACTGCCTGCCGGCCGTCAAGGGAAACGAGGTGACCGAGGAGGTCTTCGAGTCTCGCAACTCCCGCGTCTTCGACCAGGCGGAAAACCGCCTTCACACCATAAAGGCGGTGATGGTCGCCACCATCGGCAAGCTCTGAGCCCCGCTACTCGGGTATGACCAGAGGATTGGTGCTCCTCCTGGGGGCCAGCCACTTCCTGGCGGCCCCCAGGCCTATCTTCTTGACCGCCTGGGTCAGCCAGTGGGGCTGGGTGGCCGGGAACATGCTCAAGGAGTGGGCTAGGAACTTCCTGGTGAAGTCGACGTTCACCGCCTTGGCGCTGTCGCTCAGGGCGCTCCTGAAGTTTTCCAGGTCCTCCTCGTTGGATATCCTGTGGCCGCAGGTGGCGCACCTGTCCAGCACCTTCCTGGAGAGGAAGCAGCCCAGGGCCAGGGCCCCCTGCGTGGCCAGATCCAGGGCGTCCTCCAGGCCTCCCTCCTCCTGCAGGGTCCTCATGGCGCTGCCCAGGGCTATGTAGCTCAAGAAGGCCACCTCGGGCAGGACGGTGTCGCGGTAGAGGAGGAGCCTGAGGCCGGGCACCATGGCGTAGAACTCCCTGTCCACCTCGAGCCTGTCGAACTCCACCTCCTCCTCGACCCTGTCGGCGGCCCGCAGGGCTATGAGCCCATACCAACTAGACTTCAGCGCCTCCTCCAGCTTCTCCCTCATCTGGACCTCCAAGGCGGGACCCTCCTTCCTCTGTCGTTAAATATTTTAGCGGAGCTTCGTTATCCTGTAAACGATCCGGTCAGGGCCTGCGCGAGGGCCTACCAAAGGCGGCTATGTCGGCGTCCGCGTCCATCCTGGGGGCTACAGGGCCCATCTGGGCCAGATACCTGCTCTCGGCGGTGCTCTCCCCCTCGACTCGCTGTAGTATTATCTGGCCTATCCGCATGCAGGGGTAGAGGGCTATGGGGATCTCCCCGACGTTGCTGAGCTCCAGGGTTATGGTGCCCCGGAAGCCCGCGTTTATGTGGATGGCGGTGGCTATTATGAGGCCGAGCCTGCCGTAGGTGGACCTCCCTATGACCGACCCGCAGAGGTGCCTGGGCAACCTTATGAACTCCAGGGTGCTGGCCAGCACGAACTGCCTGGGGTGGAGGTAGAAGGGTCGGCCGAAGCCCAGCTTTATCTCCTCGCTCCAGCGGCCTCCGGAGGACTCCAGGGGGTCTATGGTCCCCACGGCGGTCTGCCGAAAGACTATGATGCGCGAGGAGAGGTGGACGTCCACGCTGGTACCCCTTATCTGGTCCGCCCTCAAGATGGGAGTTATGCAGAGGTTGCCCTCGGCCATCTCCCTCAGGATCTCGGACCTCCCGAGCACCGACAAACCCCTCACCCCCCGAGCCACAAGAGGTCTAACGTCTCGGCGCAGACGTCGAAGACCCTCACCAGGTCGCAGAAGGCGCCCTCCGGGCGGCCCATCGACCTGGCGAACGCCTCGTAGAGGGAGAGGGGGTCGAGGGGCCTCGCCGACATCTCCTCTCCCTCGAAGGACTGGAGCTGGACTGGGGGTATGCCCCTCTCCATCATCCCCAGCGCTGCCTCCAGGTCGCCGGATGGGCGCCCTTCGACCTCCTGGAGCCCCTCCAGCTCCTCCCCCTCCAGACGCCCCATCAGGCTGGCGTAGCGCGGCCCTATCCTCCTGGAGATCTCGAGCAGGACCTCCGCCCTGGCTAACCTCAGCGCCCGCCTGAAGCTCAAGGCCGCTGGGGATCGCAGGTCCCCGCCGGAGATCTCGAGCGAGGAGCCCCTCTCCCAGGCGGCCATCCCCAGCAGATCCAGGGGTAGGAGGAAAGCGCTCTCTGCCCGCCTGACCAGCGCTACAGGTCCGCGGCCGGATGGGAGCTCCAGGAACTCGAAGCTCACGAAGGCGCCCCCGGCCACGGGCGAGCAGCCGGAGCAGAAGACCCTCTTCTCCTTGAGCCCCATGGCCTCTCGCACCAGCTCGGCCGTCCTTCCCTCCAGCGGCGCCGTCGCCCTGGAGATGGCGCCCAGGACGTCCCTGGCGAGGCGCACCCAGAAGGGAAGACCCGGCATCTCCTCCTCCAGGACGGAAAGGCCCCCGAACACGGCCTCCGCTATCTCATCCCACGGGGGGCGCAGACCGTGGAGCTTCGGGCACACCAGGTCGAGGGGTATGCGCCCGTCCGGGCGGGGTTTCCCCCTGCCGGACAGATCCCTCCAGAACGCGAAGGGGTCCTCCGCCCCCGCCAGCCTCTCCAGGAGCGCCAGGACGTCGCCCGATCCGAGCCTGTGGGATAGCTCCTCTGCGTCCGCCAGGAGCCTGAGCTCCAGGAGGCCTAAGCGTCCCCCTCCGGATGAGTTCAGAATCCTGGCGGCGGAAGCCCTCGCCCTCTCGAACAGGGACTCCCTGAGCCCCCTAGCCCAGGCCACCGCCCGGGCGAGACACATCTCCTCCAGGAGGCTGAAGCCAGGAGATATGACCTCCAGCAACCTTTCACCCCCAGCCGAGCTCTCCATCTGACGATAACGATGATATCACAGGGTTCGAGCCCGTGTCCCCGACCTGGGTCCCCTATCCTTAGGTTTCAGGGGAGGTAGCTTTGGTATAATCTAAACAAGCTTTCACTCCGAACAGAGGGGGCGTTCGAGGTGTCCGACCTGAAGGCCAGGGTGCTGGACTTCATGAGGAGCGCCGGCAAGCCCGTGAGGCCCGGCGACGTGGCCAAGGCCCTGGGGGTGGACTCCAGGGAGGTCTCGGCCGCCATAGCCGAGCTAAAGGAGGAGGGGTTGGTCTGCTCCCCTAAGAGGTGTTTCTACGCTCCGTCCGAGGGACGATGAGGGGGGAGGCCGTAAGTTCCCTCCTCTCGGACTACGAGAGGTTCAGGCGCGACATAGAGTCGCGCCTCGAGGAGTTCTCCCGCGTCTGGAGGGACCTCGACGAGGAGGCGATGTGGGGGGAGCTGTACTTCTGCCTAATGACCCCTCAGTCGAGGGCCACCGCCTGCTTCGAGGCGCTCTCCAGGCTCGGCGGGCTGGACCGATGGTCCGAGGGCGAGCTGAGGGCTTGCCTCAGGGGGGTCAGGTTCTGGAGGAGCAAGGCGTCCTATCTCGCCGAGGCTCGCTCCAAGAGGGAAGGGGGGTTCTCCCTCGTGGAGGCGCTTAGGGCGTTCGAGGACCCCATCCTCTGCAGGGAGGCCTTGGCCGGGGAGTTCAGGGGGCTGGGGATGAAGGAGGCGAGCCACTTCCTGCGCAACGTGGGGTACTCCTTCGACCTGGCCATCCTGGACAGGCACATCCTCAGGGAGATGGCGGACCTGGGGCTGGTGGAATCTTTGCCAAGTTCGCTAAGTAAAAGTGTATACTTATCTTTGGAGCGACTCTTCGTGGGGTTCGCGGGGGAGCTCGGGATGAGCGCGGCCTCGCTGGACCTCCTCCTGTGGGCGAGGAGGACGGGGTTCGTGTTCAGGTAGATGCGGAGGTGATCTGAGGTGGACAAGTACGAGTGCACGGTTTGCGGATACGTCTACGACCCCGCCGTCGGGGACCCCGAGGGCGGCATACCCGCGGGCACGCCCTTCGAGGCCCTTCCCGAGGGCTGGGTTTGCCCCATGTGCGGAGTTGGGAAGGACATGTTCGAGAAGGTGTCCTGAGGCTGGGCCAGGCTTCAAGCCTGGCCCAGGCCTTTTCGAGGGAGGTGAGGTGCCTTGAACGGGGTGCTCGATGCGGTCTTCACCTTTTCCGGTGAGGCGGGTCAGGGCGTCCAGACGGTGGAGCTGATCCTGCCCAGGATCCTGAAGAGGGCGGGCTTTCACGTCTTCGCCAACAAGGAGTACATGTCGAGGGTGAGGGGCGGGGTCAACTCCAGCTCCATAAGGGTCTCCTCCGAGCCCGTCAGGGCACAGCTTCGGAGGATGGACTTCCTGATTCCCCTCAACAGGGGGCTCAACCCCAGGATCAGGTCCAGGCTCTCTGGGAGGACCGTGGTGATATGCGACGAGTCGTACGCGGACGACTATCGCTCCCTCGGGGTGGCCGAGGTCTTGGCCCTTCCCATGGAGAGGAGGGCCAGGGAGATAGGGGATCTGGTCTTCCTCAACGTCCTGTCGATCGGGCTCTCTTGTGCCCTTCTGGGGGTGGAAGAGGAGTTAGGGGTTTCGGCTATAGCTTCTCGCTTCGCCGACAAGGGAGATGAGGTCCTCTCGAAGAACTCTTCCGCCTTCAGGGCCGGCTTCGAGATGGGATCGTCCCTCAGGGATCGCTTTTCGGGCAGGCTTCCTCGTCCATCCCTCAGGTCCAACGAGGGCGTCCTGGCGAGCGGCACGGAGATGGTGGCCCTGGGTTGCGTCGCCGGCGGTTGCGACTTCATCGCGGCCTATCCGATGTCCCCCTCGACTGGCGTCTTCACCTTCATGTGTCAGAACGCCCACAGGTTCGGGGTGATAGCCGAGCAGGCGGAGGACGAGATAGCCGCCATGAACATGGCCATAGGGGCCTGGCTAGCCGGAGGGAGAGGCATGGTGACCACCTCGGGTGGGGGCTTCGCCCTCATGGAGGAGGCCCTGAGCCTCGCCGCCATGACCGAGACTCCGGTGGTGGTCCACCTGGCCCAGAGGCCGGCCCCGGCCACGGGCCTTCCCACCCGCACCGAGCAGGCGGACCTCAACCTGGCCCTCTACGCAGGCCACGGGGAGTTCCCCAGGGTCATATACGCTCCGGGCTCTCTGGAGGAGGCCTTCTACCTCTCCAAGAAGGCCTTCGAGGTGTCCGATCGCTTCCAGGTACCGGCCTTCGTGCTGACCGACCAGTACCTGGTGGACCTATCCTACGACTTCCCCGGGGTGGAGGTGGGGGAGGTGCCCGAGCTCCAGGTGGTCAGGTCCGAGCCGGGCTACAAGAGGTTCCTTATGACCGAGAGCGGCGTCTCCCCCAGGGCCGTTCCGGGCTACGGCGAGGGTCTGTTCGTCGTGACTGCGGACGAGCACACCGAGGAGGGGCACATCACCGAGGACCCGGACATCAGGAGCGCCATGGTGGAGAAGAGGCTCAGGAAGGGGGAGCTCCTGGAGGGGGCCTTCGTGCCGCCCAAGGTGGAGGGGCGGGGCAAGAGGGCTGTGGTGTGCTGGGGCTCCACCTATCACATAGCGAAGGAGGCCCTCTCGAGGCTCGGCAGGGACGACCTCGTCCTGGTGCACTTCTCCCAGGTCTGGCCCCTTCCGAGGTCGGCGTGCGAGCTCATCTCCTCCTTCGAGGAGGCGGTGGTGGTGGAGAACAACGCCACCGGGCAGCTGGCCAACCTCTTGCAGCAGGTCTGCTGCAGGCCCTTCGAGAGGAGGGTCCTCCGCTACAGCGGCGACCAGTTCACCGTGGAGGAGCTGGTCGAGAGGCTGGAAGAGGCTTTCTAAAGGGGGGTGATGGGGTTGGATCCTAAGGTCTTCGACGTGGAGGAGGGGCACGACATCTCCTGGTGCCCGGGCTGCGGCAACTTCGGCATCCTGAAGGTCCTCAAGGAGGCCTTCGCGGAGCTCGACATCCCTCCGCAGCGGATCCTCATAGTCTCCGGCATAGGGCAGGCCGCCAAGACCCCTCAGTACCTTCGCTGCAACTCCTATCACTCCCTGCACGGCAGGGCCCTGCCCATAGCCACGGCCGCCAAGGCGGCCAACCCCTCGCTGGTGGTGGTGGCCGAGGGGGGCGACGGGGACATGTACGCCGAGGGGGGAAACCACTTCCTCCACGCCATCAGGAGGAACCCCGACATATTGCACCTGGTCCACAACAACATGGTCTACGGGCTCACCAAGGGTCAGGCCTCTCCCACCAGCGCCAAAGGCTTTAAGACCCCCACTCAGCCATGGGGGGTTTTCGAGGAGCCCTTCAACCCGGTGGCGGTGGCGATAGCCCTCAACGCCTCCTTCGTGGCCCGAGCCTCCATATCGGACCCCCAGGGCACCAAGGAGATAATAAAGAGAGCTATCCAGCACAAGGGGTACGCCTTCGTGGACGTGTTCCAGCCCTGCGTCTCCTTCAACAGGGTCAACACCTACAGGTGGTTTCGGGAGAACACCTACTACCTGGAGCCTTCCCACGACGTCCACGACCGAAAGGCCGCCTTCGCCAGGGCCCTGGAGACGGACAAACTCCCCATAGGGATCTTCTACGTGGACCCGAACCCCAGGCCCACCTTCGAGGAGAACCAGCCGGTCCACTCCTCGGGCCTCAGGCCCCTCATGGAGAGGAGGAGGGATCCGCGTTTGGTGGAGGAGTTCATGGAGGGTCTCAGGTAAGGGGGTGATCTCCTTGGACGTCAAGGCCGCGATCGAGGCGAGGAGGGCTTACAGGTCTTTGAGGAAGGATCGAATCTCAAGGGAGGTCCTCGAGGAGCTCGCCAGGTGCGCCTCTCTGGCTCCCTCCTGCTACAACAAGCAGCCCTGGCGATACGTCTTCGTGGCGTCGGAGGAGAAGCTGCTGGCCATGCGAGAGGCGATGTCGAAGGGGAACGAGTGGACCTACAACGCCTCGGCCATCGTGGCGGTCCTCTCCAGGCCTGACCTGGACTGCGTTCTGCCGGACGGGAGGCGCTACTACGCCTTCGACGTGGGGCTGTCGGTGGGCATGATGGTCTTGAGGGCCACCGAGATGGGGCTTGTGGCCCATCCCATAGCTGGCTATTCGCCCGCTAAGGTCAGGGAGATCCTCGGTGTGCCGGAGGAATACGAGGTCATCACCTTGGTCATAGTGGGGCCCAGGATGGAGGGGCCAAACCCGCTCCTGTCGGAGAAGCAGGCGGAGGCCGAGAGGGAGCGTCCCCCCAGGCTTCCCCTTAGCGAGTTCGCCTACCTGGACGAGTTCGGGAGGCCCCTGGCCTGAGATGCAGGCTTTCGAGGGCGTCTTCGACCTCCTGGAGGGCCTGCACCCGGCGGCGCAGGCCCTCCTCGGGGGGCTTTTCACGTGGGGGATTACCGCCCTGGGCGCGGCGCTGGGCATATGGTTCAAGTCGTCCAGGAGGGTCTTGGACCTGATGCTTGGCTTCGCCGCGGGGGTGATGGTGGCGGCTAGCTTCTTCTCCCTCCTCCTTCCGGCCATAGACCTGGTGGAGGGGGGAGGGGTTCCCCTGGGGTTGCTTCAGCCGCTGATCGGCTTCCTCTCGGGAAGCCTGTTCATGTTGGGCATGGACAAGGTCTTGCCCCACCTCCATCCGGGGCTGAAGGAGAGCGAGGCGGAGGGGTACAGGACGGGTCTCTCCTCGGCCTGGCTGATGATGCTCGCCATGACGCTCCACAACGTGCCGGAGGGGCTCGCGGTCGGGGTCTCCTTCGGATCGGGGGCGGACCTCAAGGTCTCCTTGCTCTTGACCTTCGCCATAGGCTTGCAGAACTTCCCCGAGGGCTTCGCGGTTTCTGGCCCCATGAGGGGGGCTGGCTACTCGCGCTCCTTCTCCTTCGGCATGGGCCAGCTCTCGGCGCTGGTCGAACCCCTGGCGGCGGTATTGGGAGCGTACTTCGCCATGACCTTCTCGGCCGTGTTGCCCTTCTCCCTCGCCTTCGCCGCTGGGGCCATGATGTACGTGGTGGTGGAGGAGGTCATCCCCGAGTCCCATTACTTCGGCAACGCCGACGAGGCCACCCTGAGCACCCTCGCTGGCTTCGCCCTGATGATGTTCCTGGACACCGCCCTGGGCTAGGGCTTCCTGGCCGACTCGACGTAAACTGCCAGAATGGCCAGGTCCGCTGGGGTCACCCCGGGTATGCGGGAGGCCTGCCCCAGGGATAGAGGTCTGACCTTCTTGAGCTTCTCCCGGGCCTCGCTGAGCAGGCCAGGCACGGCGTCGTAGTCGATCCACTCGGGTATGGGGGTGGAGCTCATCCTCTTGAGCCTCTCCACCTCCCTCCTCTGTCTTTCCGCGTAGCCCTCGTACTTGACCTCCGCCTCCACCGTGAGACCCACGTTCGCCGGCGTGCCCCTGAGGCCCTCGTCCAGCCGAAGCAGGTCCTCCCAGCCTATCTGGGGTCTTCGGAGTAGCTCCTTTAAGGTGGTGGGCTCCTCTATGGGTTTGGTCCCCTTGGACCTCAGGAGCTCGTTCACGGCGTCGGAGGGGTGCACCTTCGCGGAGCTTATCCTCTCCATGGCCTCCTCGATGGCCCTCTTCCTCCTCGAGAAGAGCTCCCATTTGCCGTCGTCTATCAGCCCGAGCCTCCTCCCTATGGGGGTTAGGCGAAGATCGGCGTTGTCGAACCGGAGCAGGAGCCTGTGCTCCGCCCGGGAGGTGAGGATCCTGTAGGGCTCGCTGGTGCCCTTGGTGACCAGGTCGTCTATGAGGACCCCTATGTAGGCCTGTGACCTATCGAGGACCAGGGGTTCCTCCCCTCTGAGCCTTAGGACCGCGTTTATGCCGGCCATCAGACCCTGGGCGGCTGCCTCCTCGTATCCCGAGGTGCCGTTGATCTGTCCGGCCAGGAAGAGGCCCTCGATGGATTTTACCTCGAGCCACGGGTAGAGCTGGGTGGGGGGGCAGAAGTCGTACTCTATCGCGTAAGCGGGCCTCATGACCTTAGCCCTCCTGCAGCCGGGAAGCATTCTCACCATCCTGACCTGCACGTCGAAGGGCATGCTGCTGGAGAAGTTCTGCATGTAGAGCTCCTTCGTCCACCTGCCGGTGGGCTCCAGGAAGACGGGGTGGCTCTCCTTGTGGGGGAACTTGACCACCTTGTCCTCTATGGAGGGGCAGTACCTGGGCCCGATCCCCTCTATCGCGCCGGAGAAGAGGGGCGATCTGTCCAGGTTCTCCAGGATGAGCTCGTGGATCTCCCTGTTGGTCCTGGTGAGGTAGCAGGAGTAACCCCTGTAGACCCTGGGCTCGCTCCAGAGGGAGAACGCGTCGGGCTCCTCCATGGATGGCTGCTCCTCGAGCTCCCCGTAGTCGACGCTGTCGGCGTGTATCCTGGGAGGGGTTCCGGTCTTGAGCCTTCCGACCTCGAGCCCCATGGCCCTGAGCGACCTGGAGAGACCCAGGGCCGGCATCTGCCCCAGGGGGCCGGAGGGGAAGCTGTGAAGCCCTATGTGGACCTTGCCCCCCAGGTAGGTGCCGGTGGCCAGTATCACCGCCCTGGCCCTGTAGAGGGTCCCGGTGCTGGTCCCAACCCCCCTGACCCTCCTGCCCTCCAGGACCACCTCCTCCACCAGCCCCTGGTGGAGGTCGATCCCCTCGGTCCTCTCGATGACCGACCTGTAGTGGACGTGGTAGTCCCTCAGGTCGCACTGGGCTCGAAGGGACCTCACGGCGATCCCCTTGGAGGTGTTCAGCATCCTCATGTGGACGGCCGAGGCGTCCGTCGCCAGGGCCTGCTCGCCCCCCAGGGCGTCTATCTCCCGGGTCAGGTGCCCCTTGCCCGGCCCCCCCACGGCGGGGTTGCAGGCCATCAGGACCAGGTTGTCCAGGTAGAGGTTCAACAGCAGGACCTTAGCCCCCATCCTGGCAGCCGCCAGGGCCGCCTCGCAACCGGCGTGTCCGCCTCCCACCACTATCACGTCGTAGGTCTCCGGGTACTCCCACAACTCCTCCGATACCCCCTGCTATGGAGCGAAAGGCTAGATTATATTATCCTCGGCCTTCGAACTCCAGGTGGTCGACTGCGGCGCTGGTGCCTGTGATATGATATCTCAGAAGCCCTTTGCCCTTTGAGGTGGGAGGTGAGACGGATGAGGAGATGGGTGAACCTGTGGGTTTTGGTGGTCATCTCGTGGTGCCTTTGCGGCGTGGCCCTCGCCAAGCCCTTCCTCCCGACGATAGCCGAGGAGATGCTCATAGCGAGGAGCTCCCTGAAGCCGGTGGATCCCCCGTCGACCAGGTGGGGGCCTTACTCTCTGGAGGAGGCCTACAGGGTGCAGTCCATCCTGGTTAAGGCCCTGAGGGGGAGCGAGGGCGTGCCCGTGGGCTTCAAGGCGGCCTTGACCTCCTCGGCCACCCAGAAGAGGTTCGGCGTCCCCCATCCCGTCTGGGGGAGGATTCTCTCGGGGCACCTGCTGAGGGACGGGGCGGTGATCGAGCGCTCTAAGTTCATAAATCCCTTCCTGGAGCTGGAGGTGGGTTACGTCCTCGCCAGGGACGTGAGGAGGCCCATACCGAACCACGAGGAGCTCTTCCAGTACGTGGCCTACGCCGTGGCCGCGGTGGAGGTGCCCGACGTCAGGATGCCCCTCAAGGACCTCAAGGGGATAGACCTGGTCTCGGACAACGCTGGTGCCGCCAAGGTCCTGGTGGGCGAGGTGAGGGGGCCGGTCCTCTTCTACGATGACCTCAGGGCCAAGCTCTACCGCGACGGGAAGGTGGTGGACATAGGGGAGGGCAAGAGGGTTATGGGATCCCCCCTCAAAGCGCTGCTCTGGCTCCTGAACGACGCCGTCTCCAGGGGCGTCTTCCCCCGCAAGGGCGATCTGATCATAACCGGGACCATGGGCGCGATGGTCCCCGCTAAGGCGGGCTCCTACACGGCGACCTTCGGTCCCCTGGGGGAGATGAGGTGGAAGGTGGTCGAGTGAGGTGAGAGGGTGAGGGCATGAGCTCTTCCCTGGGCCGTGCTCTGGACCTGCTGGCCTCCAGGGCGGAGCCGATAACCCTGGCCTGCGGGGCCATCACTATCCTGATGTTGTTCCTGTACGCGTTGAGACGAATGGGCCTCTCCAGGGCCGCGGCCTCGGGCTTCGCCGGGAGGGCGGAGGAGGTGATCTACGCCGAGAGCCTGGACGTGCTCTTCGAGGCCGTCCAGGGAAGGAGCGATCCCATGGCGCTCTTGTGGAAGGAGTTCTTCGCCTGGATGGACAAGCCCTGGGAGTTCATCTCCTCCGCCATGAGGGCTAGGATCCACCCGGTGGAGGAAAAGGTGAAGGGCCTTTGCCTCTGGCTGGAGCTCTGGGCGCTGTTCCTGGTGTTTCTGGGGGCTACGATGGCCCTGGCCGAGACGGCCAGGGCCTTTCAGCCGGCGGAGCTCTCGCTGGGAGAGGCGGCAGGCCTGGCGGTCCGCGGCTCGGCCTCCAGGTTGGCCTCCTTCCTGGCCATGTCCGGCCTCTCCAAGCTGGCCTCCGCCTCCCTCGAGGGCAGGCTCGAGCTCTTCAAGCTTCGGGCGCAGAGGGAGATGGCCCTGGCCGAGGCGCTCAAATTCAAAGCCAGATGAGGAGGGGTCCCTTGCGCTCCATCTCCCCGGTGGCCTTCCTGTTCCTCCTGCTGGTTAGCTCCCTCCTCGTCTCCCTCTCCTGGATCGCCCATCTGCCCAGGGCGCGCTTCGGGCTGGAGGTGGGCTTCGGCCTCCCCCAGAGCGAGGCCCTGGGTCCCTTCCGCGCGAGGTCCCCTCAAGGCCCTCCGGTGGCGGCCTTCCCGGGATCGGGGACGGCCCTCGGAGGGCATCTGAAGCTCGAGGTGCTCCCCTTCGCCTACCTCTCGGAGGCAGGACGGTGGATCTCGAGCTTCGACCTGGATCCCCCGGCCTACCCCGAGACGGCCAGGAGGGAGGGCAGAGAGGGCCTCGCGGTGGTGGTGGTCGAGGTGGACGAGTCCGGCCGGGTCAGGGGGCTCTGGCTGGGCAGGGGCTCGGGCCACCGCGACCTGGACGAGGCCGCCCTGAGATCCGCCAGGTCCCTCAGGGTAGACCTCAGGGGGGAAGCCCTGGGGACCCCCAGGGCCTTCAGGCTGATCGTCCCCTTCGAGTTCAGGCTCAAAAGATGACAACCAAAAGCGCTTGACGGACCCACCCTTCCCGGTATAATGTTTCAGGCCTGGGGTGATCTCCTTTGACGGTGCGGTCCGAGGATCCCCTGCTGGACAGGAACGCGGCGGTCATGGAGTACGACTTCTACGCCTCTTTGTTGACCGAAAGGCAGAGGCAGATATACGAAATGTACTACTTAGACGACATGAGCCTGGGCGAGGTAGCGAGGGCGATGGGGATAAGCAGGCAGGCCGTCTTCGCCATCCTCAAGAGATCGAGGGCGAAGCTTCGGGCCGTGGAGGAGAAGCTGGGTCTGGTCTCCAGGTGGAGGACGGTCTCGCGGCGGAGGAGAGAGCTCCTGGAGGGGGTGCTCTCGGCGGTGGAGTCCGATCCGCCCGACTTGGACAGGGCCAGGGAGCTCATCGCCAGGCTCTTCGCCATGGAGGAGGTATGAGGATGTTTTCCATCCTGAAGGAGCGGCTCGGCGAGCTCTTCAGGAGGGTCTCCGGCAAGGGCAAGCTCTCGGAGGAGGATCTGAGGTCCTTCCTCAGGGACCTTCGGAGGACCCTCCTGGAGGCCGACGTGAGCCACAGGGTGGCTAAGGAGTTCGTGGAGAGGGTCTCCCAGCGGGCTTCCGGGGCCAAGCTGGTGTCCAGCATAAGCCCGGCCCAGCAGCTTCTGACCCTGGTCTACGAGGAGATGGTCTCGCTCCTGGGGGGTGCGGAGGGATCCGGCATCAGGTGGGCTGCTTTGCCGCCCACCGTGGTCTTGATGGTGGGGCTTCAGGGCAGCGGCAAGACCACCACCTGTGCCAAGCTGGCCAGGAGGTTCAAGAAGGGGCACAGCGTCCTCCTGGTGGCGGCGGATCTGAAGAGGCCCGCCGCGGTGAGGCAGCTGGAGATATTGGCCTCCCAGGTGGGGGTGGACTTCATGGGGCCCGAGGGGGGAGAGGAGGACCCCATATCCCTCTGCAGGAGGGTGATCCCCAGGGCCAGGGACAGGCTCAACGACCTCGTGATAGTGGACACGGCTGGGCGGCTTCACGTGGACGAGGAGCTGATGGAGGAGCTTAAAGGGATCTGTGAGGTGCTCTCCCCCCACGAGAGGATCCTGGTGATTGACGCCATGGTCGGCCAGGAGGCCCTGAAGGTGGCGGAGGCCTTCCACTCGGCCCTGGGCCTGACGGGGGTGATCCTCTCCAAAGCGGACGGCGACGCGAGGGGAGGGGTGGCCCTTTCGGTCAGGGCCGCCACGGGGGTCCCCATCAAGTTCGTGGGGGTGGGCGAGAAGGTGGAAGACCTGGAGGGCTTCTCCGCGCAGGGGATGGCGGGGCGCATCCTGGGGATGGGGGACCTCCAGGGCCTGCTCGAGAAGGTAAAGGAGGCCTCCGACGAGGAGTCCCTTCGGGCCTCGGCCGAGAGGCTCAAGAGGGCTGAGTTCACCATGGAGGACATGCTGGAGCAGATCAGGCAGATCCGCAGGATGGGCGGCTCCAGCCTGCTCCAGATGTTGCCCGGAGGGCTTGGGGCCTCCCTGGGCGAGCTGGAGCTGGACGAGAGGAGGCTCAAGCATCTGGAGGCGGTGATCCTCTCCATGACCCCCGAGGAGAGGAGGAGGCCCGAGATCGTGAAGGCCAGCCGCAAGAGGCGCATAGCCGCCGGAAGCGGCACCTCGGTTCAGCTGGTGAACCAGGTGCTCAAGCAGTACTTCGCCATGAGGGAGCTGGTCAAGTCCGTCTCCTCTCATAAGAGGAAGGGCGGGCTGTTCGGCCTTTCCAAGAAGATCCTGGGCTTTTAGAGGGAGGTGTCGTTTTTGGTAAGGATAAGGCTCATGAGGATGGGCAGGAAAAAAAGACCCTTCTACAGGGTGGTGGTGGCCGACGCCAGGTCGCCCCGCGACGGCAAGTTCATAGAGAGCATAGGCTACTACAACCCGCTGGTGGAGCCCTTCGAGTTCAAGGTGAACAAGGAGAGGGCGCTCTACTGGCTCGGCGTGGGCGCTCAGCCCTCCGACACCGTCAAGTCCATGTTCAAGAGGATGGGCATATGGGAGGAGTTCATGGCCTCCAGGGAGAAGAGGGGATGAGGGGATAGGGTCATGGTGGACCTCAAGGCTGTGGCCAGGTTCATTGTGGAGGGCCTAGTGAAGGACGGGTCCAGGGTGGAGGTCGAGGAGGAGCCCGGGGAGGACGGCAGGGTGAAGGTCCTGGTCAGGGTCAGCCCCGAGGACGTGGGCAGGGTCATAGGGAAAAAGGGGAAGACCATCGACGCCATAAGGACCGTGATGAGGGCGGCCGGCGCGAAGGCGGGCCTGAGGGTGGACTTCGACGTGGAGGAGATGGAGGGATAGGTGGTCCCCTTGAGGAGCGATCTGGTGGTGGTCGGTAAGGTGGTGGGGATACACGGCTTCAGGGGTTGCCTGAAGGTCCAGCCCCTTACCGATTATCCGGAGCGCTTCCTGGAGATGAAGGAGATGAGGCTTTATTCCCCCGAGGGGAGGTTGGTGCTCCACAGGCCGGTCCTCTCCGTGAGGCCTGGCCCAGCGGGCAGGTTCTTCCTGGTCGAGCTGGAGGGGGTCCTGGGGGAGGTCGAGGCCAGGAGGCTGGTGGGGGCTCTCGTGAAGGTCTCGAGGTCGGAGAGGGTTCCCCTGGGC
>Ga0105160_1000138_pt1 | contig 36422 bp, 36 predicted proteins | sample GXS110809BmetaG_FD_89591 | JGI IMG/M metagenome (GOLD analysis project Ga0105160, IMG submission 89591) | Hot spring microbial communities from Gongxiaoshe hot spring, China to study Microbial Dark Matter (Phase II) - GXS 110809B | ecosystem: Environmental > Aquatic > Thermal springs > Hot...
GATCCCCTTTTAATTGGACCAGTGTGGTATTGAAACTCTGGTTTAGGAGTAATGGCAACAACGACGACTAACACTTTTAATTGGACCAGTGTGGTATTGAAACAGGGCAGCGAGGAGCAGTCCACGGACTTCCTCGTCACGCTTTTAATTGGACCAGTGTGGTATTGAAACTCTGGTTTAGGAGTAATGGCAACAACGACGACTAACACTTTTAATTGGACCAGTGTGGTATTGAAACGTGTCGGCTGCTTGTGCCCTTGAGTCGGTGCAGCCATTCTTTTAATTGGACCAGTGTGGTATTGAAACCTCGATGAAGAGAGCATCGAGGCGCTGGACTTCGAACTTTTAATTGGACCAGTGTGGTATTGAAACCCAGTCTTGAGGCACAAGGGCGGGTCAAGGTCACCCGCTTTTAATTGGACCAGTGTGGTATTGAAACCTGAGTGGGAACGACGAACATGGATGAAACGGTGGCGCTTTTAATTGGACCAGTGTGGTATTGAAACTTTGATGAAATCATCAAAGCTGTGAAAGAGTCAAAACTTTTAATTGGACCAGTGTGGTATTGAAACTTACGGGAAACAAGATCAAAGCTGTGGCAACGGACGGCTTTTAATTGGACCAGTGTGGTATTGAAACCACAGAAGAGCAGATCCCGCCGATCGCAGACCAAGAGCTTTTAATTGGACCAGTGTGGTATTGAAACAGTTGCGACTGCGCCCCAGCGCACAGTATAATTTCCCCCGTGAGCACCCAAGGCACACACGAGAATCCTTCTCAACAGATGCCAGCAAAACCCAGCGCCCAGCTCCCTAGCCTCCCTAGCACTCGAATCGCTAAGACCTTCCGCGCCCTGCGCCATCGCAATTATCGGCTCTTCTGGACCGGCCAGCTCATCTCCCTAACCGGAACCTGGATGCAGTCCGTTGCCCAGGGCTGGCTCGTCTACCTCCTGACAAAGTCAGCCTGGAACTTGGGCATCGTCAGCTTCTCTCAGTCCTTGCCCGTCTTGCTCTTTACGCTTCTGGGCGGCGTCGCCGCCGATCGCTTCGACCGCCATAAGCTCGTCATCTGCACCCAAAGCGCCTCCCTCGTCCAAGCCGCCCTCCTGGCCACGCTCACCCTCACCGGGGTCATCCAGATTTGGCACATCATAGCGCTCGCGTTTCTGCTGGGGACAATCAACGCCCTCGACACCCCCGCCCGCCAAGCCCTCATCCACGAACTCGTCTCCAAGGAAGACCTGATGAATGCTATCGCCCTCAACTCCACGGCGTTCAACGGCACCCGCATCCTCGGCCCAGCCCTCGCGGGAACGCTCTTGGGGGCCCTCAGCGCCTGGATAGGCTCCCAGCTTGCGCTCGACCACGATGCCGCTACTCGCATCGCTGTGGGAGTGTGCTTCGCCCTCAACTCGCTCTCGTACGTGGCCGTGATCGTGGGCCTGTTGCTGATGGAGCGCCACCCCCCCACACAGAATAACAATCATGAATCAGTGTGGAAGAGCCTCTTCTATGGGCTGGAGTACGCCCGTCGCGATAGCCGCGTGCTCGCGCTGCTCTGCCTGATGGGAATCTCGAGCATCTTCGGGTTCTCATATATAACAGTCCTGCCCCTCTATGCCGGGGAGATCCTCAAAGTCGGCCCGCAGGGCTATGGGCTGCTCATGGCTGCGGCGGGGCTGGGAGCGCTCTCTGGAGCTTTAATATTAGCATCGTTAGGGAACTATCAGCGCAAGGGGCTGCTACTCAGCATAGGGAACTTCGTCTTTCCCGTGATGCTCCTTATCTTTGCGCAGTCGAAGATCTTCCTGCTCTCCTTGGGCGCGCTGGTCGGCTTTGGGTGGGGGTTGATCACCCAGAACACCCTGGTGAACACGCTCTTGCAGACGATCGTCCCTGAGGAGCTGCGCGGGCGCATTCTCAGCTTATATACGCTGATGTTCCTAGGGATGCTGCCCTTTGGGAGCTTGCAGGTGGGCGCGATAGCCGAACGCTTTGGAGCCCCCCTTGCGCTCACGGCAGGAGCCATGATCTGTCTGGGCTTTGGGCTCTTTGTCTGGTGGCGCTGGCCGCATGTGCGGGCGCTCCCCTAAAGGGGTGCGCGTCCGTGCCCTTGGGACGAGGACAGAGAGCGTTGACCGTAAGCCCTCGCTTATATATCCTAAACACAGAGAGGGAGCTAGAGTGAACATCCTAGAGTTGCTTGGGAGTGATCGGCCAGTCGCCGAGATCATTGAGGGCTTTCAGCGCGAGTTTAACCTCGTGCTGAAGGGCGTGCTGGCGCGCCGCGCCGGGGAATCACAGTACTTGCCTGAGCTGGCCCGACGCGCGCTGGCTGGGGCGGAGGGCTTCAGCTTACAGAGCTTTGCAGCGCGCGGGGGAAAGCGCATCCGCCCCTTGCTCTTCTGTTGCGGATATCTCTGCTTGGGCGGCACCGACTCCCACGCCATCCTCGAAGCTTCGGTCGCGGTAGAGCTGCTACAGACTGGGCTGATTATCCACGACGATGTGGTCGATCGGAGCGCAGAGCGACGCGCCGGCCCCACCATGCACCTCCTGTGGAAGGAGTACTTTCGGGCCGCAGGCTATCAGGCTCGCTACCCTGGCGAGCCCGAGCACTTTGGGCTCTCCATGGCGCTTCTGATGGGCGATATCGCTTCTACCCTGGCGTACGACGTGCTGGTCCGGTCCAACTTCCCCCTGGAGCGCAAGCTCCACGCCGTGCACACTTTCAGCGATGTCATCTACCGCGTCGCCTTTGGTGAGTTGCTTGACGTTGATCTGGGCATGCGAGCGCTTGACACCCTCACAGAAGAAGAGATTTTAAGGGTCTACGAACTGAAGACTGCCGCCTATACGACCGAAGGCCCCTTGCATATGGGGGCAGTCTTGGGCGGGGCGGGAGCTGGGGCGTTGGCCCTGCTGAGCGAGTACGCTGTGCCCCTGGGGATCGCCTTCCAGATCCAGGACGATCTGTTGGGGATGTTTGGGGCCCGCGCCGAGATCGGTAAAGACGAAGGGTCTGATCTCATCGAAGCCAAGCGTACGCCGTTAGTGCTGTGGGCGTGGCACGCTGCCGAGCCCCCCGCGCGCGCCCTCCTCGAGAGGGCCTTGCGGGACCCGCAGCAGGCGCAGCGTGATCTCGAACGCGTTCGCGCGCTCATCCTCTCAACCGGCGCTGCTCGCCATGCCCAGGACCTGATCGCGCGCAACTTCACTAAAGTCTACGCGAGCCTTGAGAAGATCGAGCGCGAGTTGGGGCCCACGGCGGCTCGGGTCCTGCGCCGCGTGGCCCAGTACATCGAGAGCCGGAGGGATTACAAGGGGGCTGTGGATTCCTATGTCAACGCACACGCAGATATCCGCTGAGGAACAGCGACTGCTGGCGCAGCTCAATCGCGAGCGCATGCCCACGCATATCGCGATCATCATGGACGGCAATGGGCGATGGGCTCAAGAACGAGGGCTGAGCGTCCATCAGGGGCACCAAGCAGGCCGCGAGGCCGTCAAACGCACGATCACGGCGTGCTTACAGCTTGGTATCCCCTATCTGACGGTCTATGCCTTCTCCACTGAGAACTGGCGTCGCCCCGCCAGCGAAGTGAATTTTCTCATGAAGCTCCTAGAGCAAGCCCTGGAGGAGGAGCTAGATGAGCTGAAGCGTAGCGGGGTGCGAGTGCGGGTCATCGGGCGTCTCCATGAGAGACTCCCTGAGACGTTGGTGCGCAAGGTCCAGCGCGTCATCGAAGAGACTAAGCACAATAGAAAGTTGACGTTCACGGTGGCGCTCAACTATGGCGGGCGAGCGGAGATCATCGATGCGGCGCGCAAGGTGGCTCTCGAGGCCGCGGCGGGTCGGCTCGACCCGTTCTCGATCACCGAAGAGAATTTTCATGAGTTTCTCTATACAAACGGGACGCCCGACCCCGATCTGGTGATCCGCACCGGCGGTGAGATGCGCTTGAGCAATTTCTTGCTCTGGCAGCTCGCCTATGCTGAATTCATCTCTATACCGACCTACTGGCCAGACTTCGATAAGAACGAACTCTTGCGCGCACTCTTAGAGTACCAGCGACGCGAGCGGCGCTTTGGAGGGCGCAGCGCCAAGGGCCCCTAGATGTCGAGGTTCGTGATCATATCGCTGTTTTCCAAGATGAACTCGCGGCGCGGTTCGACATCGCTGCCCATGAGTACCCGGAAGAGCTCCTCGGCCTGGAGCGCATCGTTGATCGTCACTTGCTTGAGGATGCGCTTTTCGGGGTTCATCGTCGTCTCCCAGAGCTCTTCGGGATTCATCTCGCCGAGGCCCTTATAGCGCTTCACTTCCAGGTGTCCGTCCTTGCCGTCTTGGCCGCGCAGGGCCTTGAGCTCTTCTTCAGAGTAGAGATAGAAGACCTGGCGCCCCTTCTTCACTTGATAGAGCGGGGGCTTGGCAATGTAGACATGGCCGCGCTCGATGAGCTGCCGCACGTTGCGGAACAAGAACGTCAGCAGCAGCGTGCGAATATGTGCCCCGTCGATATCCGCGTCGCACATCAGAATAATCTTATGATAGCGCAATCGTTCGATATCGAACTCTTCGCGGATCCCTGTCCCCAGCGCCGTGATGAGCGCGTTGAGCTCCTTGTTATCTAAGAGTTTATTGAGCGCGGCCTTCTCGACGTTGAGGACCTTGCCGCGCAGGGGGAGGATCGCCTGGAACTCCCGATTGCGGCCTTGCTTGGCGCTGCCACCGGCAGAGTCGCCCTCGACGATGTAGAGTTCGCACTTGGCCGGATCTTTTTCGGCGCAATCGGCGAGCTTGCCCGGCAGCGCCGTGCTGGAGAGCAACCCCTTGCGCCGCACCAGTTGCCTCGCTTTCTTCGCGGCCAAGCGCGCTTCTTGAGCGCGCAAGGCTTTCTCTAATAAGATGCGCGCCACCCCTGGATTGTTGTTGAAATAGAGCTCGAGCTGCTCCCGCACGATATTGGAGACGCGCTCTTGCACCTCAGGGTTGCCGAGCTTTGTCTTCGTTTGGCCTTCAAATTGCGGGTTGCGCAGCTTCACCGAGACGATGGCCGTCAGGCCTTCACGCACATCGCGCCCATCGAGATTTTCAGCGTCTTGCGGGATGATCTTCTTCTCGCGGCCGTATTCGTTGAAGACGCGCGTCAGCGCGGTCTTGAACCCCATTAGGTGTGTGCCGCCTTCCTTGGTATTGATAATATTCGCGAAGCTGTAGATGTTCTCGTCGTACTCATCGGTGAACTGCATCGCGACTTCAAGGACAAATCCTGAAGCCCCATCTTCGTCCTTGAAATAGATGACGTCGTCGTGGAGGGGCTTGCGCCCTTCATTCAGCTCCTTCACATAGGCGGCGATGCCGCCTTCAGACTGAAAGTGTCTCTGAATCCCCGTGATGCGGTTATCGAGATGGATCGAAAGCCCCGGATTGAGATAGGCCAGCTCTTTCAGCCTGTGGGAGAGCCGAGCGAAGTCGTACTTGATCTCGCCGAAGATTTGGCGATCTGGCAAGAACGTCACCGTCGTGCCTGTATCGGACGCTTCGCCGATCACGTGCAGGTCACAGACCTTCTGGCCGCGCTGGAATCTCTGATAGTATCGTTTGCCATTGCGACGGACCTCAACCTCGAGAAATTCTGAAAGCGCGTTGACGACGGAAGCACCGACGCCGTGCAGACCCCCGGAGACTTTATAGCTTCCCGTGTCGAACTTCCCGCCGGCGTGAAGCTTCGTATAGACCAATTCTACAGTATTAATACCGGCTTCGGGATGGATCTCTGTGGGGATGCCGCGCCCGTTGTCTGAAACCGTGACGCGATTGTCTTCGTGGACGGTAACTTTGATCTCGGAGCACGCGCCGGCGAGATGCTCGTCAACGGCGTTATCAACGATCTCCCAGATCAAGTGCATGAGGCCGTCTTGGCCGGTGCCCCCGATGTACATCCCCGGGCGCATCCGCACGGCCTCTAAGTCTTCCAAAACTTTGATCTGTTCGGCTCCGTATTGGCTCACAGTTGCGGTCACTGCGTTGTTGTTTTGGGTTCTCTCTACCACGATCTCTCACCCCTGGTGCACAATTATACCGAATTGGACTGACAAAAGCAAAAGAGATCGGTCTAAACCCAAGGTGACGGCAGCGGGGCAAGTTCTGTTGACGCTCGCTGCCTGAGCATTTATAATTAAATTAGCTATGAAGAATCGAATCATTTGTGGAAGGCCGTTGTCTCCTCGCCAGTTGATTTGGAGTATTGTAACCCTGATTGCGTTTACGGTGGTTTTTGGAGCGCTGATTTGGTATCCAGTCCTTGCTGCAGCAGCGCTTGTGGCCTTAGTCTTTACTGCTGGGCGAGCTGGGGCCTTCAGAAGGCTCAAGCAAGAGTTCCGACGCTTCTTAGACTACCAGCTCTATCACTCCCTAAGCTGATAATACTTTTTCTGACTCTCTAATATAATGATCGTGCGGCTCCTTGATACCGGCATTCACAGTGCCCCAATGAACATGGCCATTGACGAAGCCCTGTTGCTCTTATGCGATGAGCAGCCCAAAGTCACACTGCGCTTCTACGGCTGGGCGCGACCGACGCTCTCGTTAGGCTATTTTCAGAGCGTCAGCGAGATTGATCTAAAAGAATGCGAGCGTCGGGGCTTCGACTGGGTGAGACGGCCCACGGGTGGTCGGGCTGTTCTGCACGATCATGAGCTGACGTACAGCGTGATTGCGCCCATAGAGGTGCTGGGCGCAAGCGTCGCCCAGTCCCATGAGAAGATCAGTCGGGCTCTTGCGGTGGGGTTGGAGAAGCTCGGACTGCACGCAGAATTGGCGCAATCAAGAGCAAGTGGGAAAGAAGCGAGCGCCGCGTGCTTTGCCGCTCCAGCACCAGTCGAGCTGACCATTGAGGGCAAGAAAGTGATCGGCAGCGCTCAAGTGCGCACCAAGAGATCGCTCTTACAGCATGGGTCGATCCCTATCACCATAGATTTTGAGGCTTTAACAGCAGTCTTAAAGATCCCGCGGCCAGAGCTAGTGCGAGAGAAGGCCGCGGGGATCGCAGAGTTTCTGGGCGATATGCCGACACTCGAGCAACTCAAAGACGCCATACGCGAGGGCTTTGTTGAGTTTTTCAAGGCCGAACTGGAGCCCCAAGCCCTCTCCGCATCGGAGCAAGCTCTTGCCCGGCAGCTCTACGCCCACAAATATGGGACGCCAGCGTGGAACTGGGGGAGAGAGGTGCATGCCCAAGCCCTTTGAACCAGGGGAATGGATCGTCCTGATCGCGAGCGATCCGCCGCGGCGCTGGATCGCCCGCATTGGAGAGAAGTTCTCTACGGCTGCTGGGGTCTTTGATCTTCAAGATCTCGTGGGACAGCTACCTGGAAGCCCTGTAACGTCTCACTTGGGGCACAGATTATTTGCGTTTCGCCCGACTGCGGCTGACTGGGTCATGCACCTAGTGAAGCGCCAGACGCAGATCACCTATCCCAAAGAGATGGGCTATATTCTGGTGCGCGCCGGGGTAGGCCCGGGCGCAAGAGTAATCGAATCGGGCAGCGGCAGCGGCGCGTCAACGCTGCTGTTTGCCCTGGCCGTGGGCGATACGGGCCATGTCTACTCGTATGAGCAGCGTCCGGAGTTCTCTCACCTGGCCCAGCAAAACGTAGCGCAGGCGGGGGTCGCCCATCGCGTGACTTTTAAAGTCAAAGACATCGCCGAGGGCTTCGACGAGCGCGACGCCGATGTGGTCTTTCTCGATGTGCGCGAGCCGTGGCGCTATCTTGAGCAAGCGGTCACGGCCCTCGCCAGCGGCGGGACGCTCGTCGTGCTCGTGCCTACGACCAATCAGGTGAGCGAGACCCTGCGGGCCCTGCCCTCACTCCCCCTGATCGACACGGAAGTCCTCGAACTGCTCTTGCGCCACTACAAGCTCAACCCGGATCGACTGCGCCCGGAAGACCGCATGGTTGCCCATACAGCGTTCTTGCTCTTCGCCCGCAAGTGCGCGCTATGATATACTAAGAGAACCATGGTGCACAAGCGAGCTCGGGTCGTGCTGCTGGCCCTCGACGTCGGCAATACCATGACGAAGCTCGGCCTGTTCTCTGGAGCTACGCTTCTCACAGACTTTCAGCTGGCGTCCAATCGCGACAGAACTGCTGACGAATTGGGGCTCTCTCTCAAGACGCTGCTTGCGGACTGGCCCAAGCCCACGCACGTCATTATTAGTTCAGTTGTGCCCCATCTCAACGCGGCGCTGATGCGCGCGTTCCAACGACATTTTGCGATTGAGCCGGAATTTCTGAGCTGGCGCTGGGGCGTGATCCCGCTCGATGTCGAAGAGCCTTCGAAAGTCGGCACGGATCGTCTTGCGGATGCCCTCGCGGCGTTCCATCTCTACGGCGGCCCAGCGCTTACTATTAATTTCGGCACGGCAACGACGTTCAATCTCATCTCTGAAGAGGGGAGATTCTTAGGCGGGGCTATCGCGCCCCAGATGGAACTTGCCGCGTCAGCATTAGCCCAGCGCGCCGCACAGCTCTACGAAGTCGAACTCCACTGCCCCCAGAGCGTCATCGGCAAGACCACCGACGAGAATATCCGTGTCGGGTTTGTCCTGGGGTTTCTCGACTTGGTTTCAGGATTGATTCGGCGCTTTCGCGCAGAATATAAGAAGGACTTGAAAGTCATAGCCACGGGTGGGCGCGGGGAGTTCTTCGCCAAGCACATCCCAGAGATCTCTGTCTATGATCCCCATCTGACGCTGCAAGGATTGCGTTTGGCGTGGGAGCTATACCATCGCAAGCTTTGACTTATCGTGCACTTTATGCTAGAGTGGGACAGCACGGAGGTGCCCAGTATGTTCAATTTAGGTGCTCCAGAACTCCTCATAATCTTCTTGGTGGTGCTGCTGCTCTTTGGCGGATCGAAGCTTCCGGAGCTCGCTCGTGGCTTAGGCAAAGCGATTCGGAACTTCAAAGAAGAGGCCGAGGGCCTCAAGCGAGAGATCGAGAAGGCTGCTGAGTCTCCCCCACCGGAGACGCCTAAAAAAGCTGAGGAACAGCCTGCTACCAAGCAGAGCTAACCTATGAAGTGGCTTCTCATCATAACGCTGCTCGTGTTGCTCTTTGGGGCGACGCGGCTGCCCCAGGTAGGACGCAGTTTGGGCCAGGCCCTGCGCGCCTTCCGCGAGGAGATCAAGAAAAAATAAATAGCCTATGCGCCTACAGGAGTACCAAGGGAAAGAGTTGTTTCGGCGAGTTGGGATTCCCGTTGCAGATGGCAAGGTTGCGCTCTCGGCTCCAGAGGCGGAGCAAATCGCGCGTGAGTTAGGGGGCCCCGTCGTTGTGAAAGCCCAAGTCTTAGTGGGCGGGCGGGGCAAGGCCGGCGGGATCAAGCTTGCGCGTACCCCCCAAGAAGCCCGTGCCCACGCCGAAGCGATTCTCAGTATGACGATCAAGGGGGAGCGCGTCCGAAAAGTCTTAGTGACCAAAGCTGTCGCGATCGAGCGAGAGTTCTATCTTTCGATCACCATAGATAGAGCTGCGAAAAAGCCCATCGTGATCTTCTCTGCTGAAGGCGGCATGGAGATCGAAGAGCTCGCGAAAACCTATCCAGAAAAGATCATCAAATTTCATATAGATCCGCTCATCGGGCTTCAGTCTTATCAGGTGCGCACGGCGCTCTATCAAGCAGGCATAGCGCCATCGCTGATGAGGTCTCTCAGTGAGATCTTTTTTAAGCTCTATCAAGCGTTTGTGCAGTATCATGCGCAGCTTGTGGAGATCAATCCGTTGGCCCTCGCTGATGGGAAGCTCATTGCCGTAGACTCAAAATTTATCATTGACGACGATGACATCCCTGCAGAGCTGGCGGGCTGGGAGGAAGAAGAGCTAGCCGGCAGCCCTGAGGAGCGCGCAGCCAAGCAAGCCGGGCTGCAGTACGTCAAGCTCGACGGCACGATCGGGATCATCGGCAATGGCGCGGGCTTAGTGATGGCAACTCTCGACGTTGTGGCGCTTAAGGGCGGGCGCCCTGCGAATTTCTTAGACATTGGCGGTGGGGCGAGCGCTGAGATGATGAAGAAGGCTTTACAGATTGTGCTTTCAGACCCAAACGTGCGCGGACTCTTTATTAATATTTTCGGAGGAATCACACGCTGCGATGAAGTGGCGCGCGGCTTAGTCGCGGCTCAGCAAGAGCTAGGAATTCGCGTGCCGATGGTGGTGCGCCTGACAGGGACTAACGAAGCTGAAGGCCGCAAGATCTTAGAAGCGCAGGGCATCACGCCAGTAGCCGACATGGAGGAAGGGGCTGCCGAGATCGTGCGCAAGACAAGTTAAGGCAAGCACACGTCTCCTTCCATCAACCAATTGCGATTGTTGTCGGTAATCTCGACATCCTGGAGTTCGACCTGCACCTCAAGCGGCGCATCCTCTCCGCTAAAGCTACCGCACTTTGCGAGCTCCGCAGCAATACCCCATCCGAAATTCTCTCGTATCGCGCCCCCGTGGACAGAGAGCACAATTTTTGTCTTTGTGCCATCAGATGGGGTCTTTCCATAGAGTACCATCCCCGAACCACGCAGTACATCAAATGGTTCCACGGCTTGACCTGAACCAAGCTTTCCTCTGTAGTAGCTATTACCATTGCGTGTAATGACAGAATCCTCAATACGGAGATGCGCATCACTCGATATACTGATTCCAGCACCCCCTTGCTCCGCAATCACAGATCGCTGAATAAGAATCTCTCCGAAGCCCACGATGCCCAGACCATTGTGTTCCAGCCTCGATCCGATAAGCTCTAAAGAGCCACCGGTGGATATAGCCTTGCAATTCTCAAAGAAAGAACTGTTCACTACTTTGATCATAAACGACGGCTTGGGGTCTCGATAGTAATTGAAGGTCTCGATGGCGCTTTCGAAGTTATAAAAGACGCTATTTTTTATCTCTAGCTCCATATCGTTGATCAGAAGAACGCCCTGTGGTGCGGAGCAATGCTGGATTGTTGGGTCTCCAAGCAGCTCGACGTTTTCGAGCACGATACGTCCGGGTTTATATCCCAGTGTCCGCGAATATTGCGTTAGAATAGCAGCTTGGGCATTGCTCGGAGGAATCATGGTCAGGTGAGAGAACCGGACTTCTCGTATAGATGGCTCACTTCTGCCTCGGAGCTGCTGAGGTCCTGACCAACTAACGGAAAAAGACCCTAGAATAACAGTCTTGCCGGTTCCAGCCCCGCGCACTGTTACCCACGCGTTGTCAATGAAGATGTTCTCGCTGCGCCCGTAGACGCCAGGTTGGAGGCATATCACGCTGCCAGGCGGGGTTATATCCAGGGCTTGTTGCAGAGAATCTAGAGGACGTAATGTTATGTAGCATCGCTCTTGTGTTGTTGATCCGATGGCGAGAAGTCCAGGAATGAGCAGGATCAAAGCTATGGCACCTCGCGGTAGCATGAGTGCTCACCTCAGCTCTCTTAGGGACAATATTATACTAACTGGACGCCTTTCCTTCTAACGCATATAATGCGTTACGATCATGCGATTGATTACAGGAGGAGGAGTCTAGCGTGAGGCTTATTAGTATTGCGATACTCGGGACACTCTTACTTGCTAGCCTTGGTGTCCGCCTTGCTGATGCCCAGAGTCATATCATTCCGTTCAGCGAGATCAAGCCGGGCATGGAAGGCTTCGGGAAGACAGTCATCAAGGGCACTGAGATTCAAACTTTTACAGTCAAGGTCATCAATGTCATCGACAATCCCGGCGTTTTGGACGATCACATCGTGGTGCGGGTCAGTGGGCCAACGATTCGTCAGGCCGGCGGGGTCGCCGCCGGTATGAGTGGCAGCCCGATCTATATAAATAATAGGTTAGCAGGAGCGCTCTGGGGCTCATGGGGGTTCCAAGTCGGGGCCGAACCCATCGCCCTGGTGCGCCCCATCGAGACAATGCTCGCGCTCATTGAACCGCTCAAGGAGAAAGCCCACAAGAGACTGGGCTACGTTCCCGATATTCCCTTAGGAGTCATTGGCTCTGTCGAGATAGATGGCCAACGCAAACAGATCGAAGTCGTCTCGCAGATGCCCTCGCTCAGCGAACGCGCACATCGTCCGGATACGATCTTCATCCAAGCCGCTGCGACGCCTTTATTAGTCTCTGGGCTTGAGGGCCGAGCGCTGAAGTATCTCAAAGATGGGATCAGCGAGCGCGTGATGCGCGCTGCAGGGATGCGCCAAGCGCTCCTACCTTTCGCTCAAGAAGAGTTCGTGCACGAGCTCTCGCAGGGGCTTGAAGAACGCTATAGCGTGCGGATACAGCCGACGGGGCTCTCTGGCGCGGCAGCCCACGCTTCGGCTTACACAAACGAACCTATCGAGCTTCAGGAAGGCAGTCCTTTCGGCGTGATGCTCACTGACGGCGATGTCACCATCGGGGCGTTCGGGACCGTCTCGTACATCGAAGAGAATATTGTATTGGGATTTGGGCACTGGCTCTTGCCCGCGGGTGAGACAGAGTTCTTCTTGACCGACGCATACATTCTCGACACTGTCGAATCGCTTGAGACCCCGTTCAAACTGGGCGTGCCTGGTATAACTCGTGGAGCGATCTTCGAGGATCGCTGGCAAGGGGTAGGAGGAGTCACGACGATAGAGCCGCGTTCACTAGCGGTCTTCTTAACTGTAAAGGACAGAGATCTTGGGGTGACGACCCAAACGCGGTTTCGCATCGCCTACTACGAGAGCTTGATGCCGTTGTTATTGCTGGTTGGCGTTTTAGACGCTGTGGACCGCACGCTCAACAGAATCGGGCCAGGCACGATGATCGCTCGCTATACGCTCGTGGCCGATGAGCTGAACCAGCCCTTCACGCGCACAGACGTCTTCGCGAGCTTGAGTGACATTGCCGTCACCGGGCCGTTGCGCATCGCGCAGACGCTCTTTACCCTGACGCGGAATGAGTTCCGTGATCTGGGCTTTGCACAGATAGATATCGAGATCGATGTGCAGCGCGCGGTGAGAGCTTTACGCGTTAAGTCCATCAAAGCTGATAAAGAGAGCTACGAACCGGGCGAGAGCGTTCACTATACTGTGACGCTTCAAGCCTATCGAGGGAAGGAGCGGACTGTTGCTGGAGAGCTGAAGCTCCCTAAGGAGCTTGATCGTTCGAGCGTGACGCTTGTGGCGTTTGGTGGGCCGCGGCGCAGCGACCGCGAGGAAGCTCCGGAGTTCGACTCGCTTGACGACTTGATCGACTTCTTACAGAAGATCCCCAGTAATAACAGTTTGACCGTAGAGTTCCTAGATATTTCTGATGAGATGCCCAAGTATAAAGAGCAAGAAGATGGTAAGCCAGAGAATCCTTATAAATACACACAAACTCTTGACGAGACAATTGTTTATGGAGAGAAGACATTAGAAATAAAGATTAAAACAGAGAAGCCACAAGAACCAACGCCGGAGAAGCCCGAAGAACCTAAGCCAGAGAAGAAGCCTTGCAAGTTTCCGTTCTATTGCCCGTAAAATATAGCGATTGGAAGCGATCTTCTCGCACCAATCAACCTAAAAGCGTTTTATTGGTCATCAAAAGTAGGGATCTTCTCTAAATAAGATCCCCTGCTCTCTAAGCCAATAGAGGGGCTATAATTTGAAGCTGCGAAGAAAACCCTCATGATTTCAGTATTTCAGCCCTTCTGGCTCTTTTATCGCTATGTCTGCTAACCAAGATTAGCAGACTTTCTAACCAGTTGCGCTTCCTCGTAAGACTCGGTAACGTGATAGCGTGATCACTCTTAAGGGAGGTATCTCACTATGAGCAAGCTGTGGAGGCTTGAGAAGCCGCAAAACGACGTCAATAAAATCCCAACGTATGCGCCAGGAACCCCAGAACGTGAGCAGCTTTTGCGTGAGATCGAAGCCCTCAAGCGCACTACTGAAGAGATCCCCTTAATTATCAACGGCGAGCCGGTCAAGACCGGCCAGACTGTGGACGTCGTCTGCCCGCACGATCACAAGAGAGTCTTAGCGCGGGCACACTTAGCGGGCGCTGCCGAGCTCCGTCAGGCTATTGAAGCTGCCCTGGAAGCACATAAGAGCTGGTCGGAACTAGACGGCTACGACCGCGCCGCGATCTTCTCCCGCGCTGCAGATCTCTTGGCCGGGCCGCGACGGATTCAGAATATCGCAGCGATTATGCTCAATCAGTCCAAGACGCCCTTCGAAGCTGAGATAGACTTAGCGGAGCTTGTCGACTTTTGGCGCTTCAACGCGTACTATATGCAGTTTCTCTACGAGCAGCAGCCCGATCAGATCTACGGGGAGATCAATCGCTTTGATTGGAGGCCCTTAGAGGGCTTTATCTTAGCGGTGCCGCCGTTCAACTTTTATTCTATTGGAGGGAACCTCCCCACGGCCCCGGCGCTTGTGGGCAACGTTGCTCTCTGGAAGCCCGCGCGATCTGTTTTGCTCTCGAACTATCGCATCATGCAAATACTGATAGAAGCTGGGCTGCCCAAGGGCGTTATAAACTTTGTGCCCTTCGCTAGCCAATACAGCGACATTGTACTCAAGCACCCGTATTTTGCCGGGCTGCACTTCACCGGCAGCTACGAGACGCTCATTCAGTTATGGAACGAGATCGGCAAGAATCTTCCCAATTATAAGAACTTCCCCAGAATTGTGGGCGAGACTGGCGGCAAAGACTTCGTCTTTGTGCATAGCTCTGCTGATCTCGACGCCGTCGCGGCTAACACGATCCGCGGCGCGTTCGAGTACCAAGGGCAGAAGTGCTCGGCTGCATCAAGAATGTACGTCCCACAGAGTCTGTGGCCCGCGCTCAAGCAGAGATTCTTAACAGAACTCCCCAAGATCAAAGTTGGGCCCACCGAAGATCTCTCGGTGTTTATGGGTGCGATCATCACCAAAGACGCTTTTGACAAGATCGTCTCGTACCTTGAAGAAGCCAAGAAAAACCCCAACACTTATGAGATCATCTTCGGGGGCGAGTACGACAGCTCGAAGGGCTGGTTCGTGCAGCCCACGGTCATTGTTTCCAAAGACCCTAAGAGCAAGCTCATGACTGAAGAGATCTTCGGGCCGGTGCTCACGGTCTATATCTACCCTGACAACGAGTACGAGAAGACACTCAAGCTCTGCGACGAGTCGACACCGTTTGCGCTGACTGGCTCAATCTTCGCCCAGGACCGCTATGCGATCGTGCAGGCTGAGCGAGCTTTGCGCTATACTGCGGGGAATTTCTATATTAACGACAAGCCCACGGGAGCCGTCGTGGGGCGCCAGCCCTTCGGCGGAGCCAGACACTCGGGAACAAACGACAAAGCCGGCTCGTGGCTCAATCTGATTCGCTGGCTTACCCCGCGCACTATTAAAGAGACGCTCGTGCCGCCCAAAGAGTGGCGCCGACCCTATATGGGCTGACTCAACACGGCAGAGAAAGGAGTAAGGGTATGCGTGCAATCTTTATGATAGTGCTTGTCGCTGTTGGGCTTTTGATGAGCAACGGGATCGTTTGGGCCGTAGGCGAGCGGGCGGCCGCGCCGTTGCGCGACGCCGAGGGCAAAGTCATGGGCATGGCGCTCTTCGTGCAAGAGTCTCAAGGCGTTCGCATCTCCGTGACGGTGAAGGGCTTATCGCCGGGCGAGCATGGGATTCACATTCACGCGGTGGGCAAGTGCGAGCCGCCCGATTTTCTCTCCGCAGGGCCGCATTTCAACCCAACTAACAGAAAGCACGGGCTGAACAACCCCGAAGGCCCACACGCCGGGGATCTCTCAAATCTTGTCGTTGGTGAAGACGGCTCAGCAGTCTACGAATACGTGACGGATCGCGTGACGCTCACGCCGGGGGAGCTCTCGCTCTTCGACGAGGACGGCAGTGCTCTTATTATTCACGCTGGCCCAGATGATCAGATCACAGATCCTGCGGGCAACAGCGGCGCGCGGGTGCTGTGTGGGGTCATCACCCCGATGAAGGGAGCTGCTCTGAGAGTTGGAGGCTTGCTCCCAACGCTGCTTCTTGTGACTGCAGTAGCACTCGTCGTCTGGCTGCTACTTTTCAGATGATGCGCAGTCTGCTTGGGTGAGCGTCTGAGCTTTCTTGGACGCCCAGAGCTTTTGGAACTCGCTCTCGAACGCTTGGGCGAGTTCTGGGCTTTGGATCACCAAAAGATTCTCTTCGTTGCGCGTCTGCGCTGCAGTTGTCCAGTTATATGACCCGGTAATGACGAGAACGCCGTCAACGACGGCAAATTTATGGTGCATGATCCCGGAGTCTACGTACTGCTTGACAGGGACACCCGTGCTGAGTAGCAGACAGCCCTTACTGCCCTTGCTCGGCTCGTCGTCTAGGAGAATTTTCAGTTCGATTCTGCGCTCGGCTATCTCGATAAGAACGTCGGCGATCTCCGGGTCGGTGAGCTGGTAGAGCGCGGCGTGCACGGACTGCTGGGCGCTCTGGAGCGTTTGGATAATAGCTTTTTCTGGCTCCGGGGAGGGGGCAAAGTAGGCGCTGATAGGGGCTCTTGGAGCGCTGAAGCCTTGAGGTGTAGGCGCAAGCTGACGCTCTGAATACGAACTGGCGAGCCAGCCGAGCACAAAGCCAAGCGCTAAACCCACTAACAAGACCGTAAGGAGCCTGCTCATAAGCAACTCACACGGTGATCGCGGGGTTCTCTCCCCTCCAGACGTATTGCACAAACGCTTCCCACGTCCAGGGCATCTTCGCTTTGAAAATCTTAGCGATCGCTTCGGCGTACTGGCGGATTTCCCACTGTGCGCCTGCGTCTGCTCGCAAGTTGATAAAGTTCATGAGCGACCGCGCGTTGATCGTCCAATAAAATTGTGTGTAGAGCGAGAGCGGCAGGATCGCCCGCGCCAGCTCCCGCGCTACGCCTGCAGCCAATAATTTTTTGTATCGCTCATAGACGAGATCGTACGTCTCTTGGATCATTTTGATGAGCTCTGGCTCGTTGGGAATCTCGCCGAACTCGCTCGCTTGCTTGTTGGACTTGGCTTGCACGCGCAATCGCTCAGGGAGATAGAACTCGTCTTGGTATTCGACATAGCGTCCTGAACGCTCGTTGTAACTTGCAATTCTGTGCCGAAACCATTGGCGCGCGACAAAGAGCGGGCACGAGATATGAAACTGAAAGACCGAGTGCTCAAACGGCGTCTCATGACGGTGCTTCATCAGATAGTGTATAAGCTTTTTATCTTGCTCTTCGCCCTTGAGCCCTTTGCCTGTAGAAACCCGTGCGGCGAGCACGACCGTCTCGTCCCCGCCCAGAAAATTAATAAGCCGCACAAAGCCCTTGTCTAAAACTTTGATTTCGATGGGCTCCATCGTCATCGCCCTCCTTAGTAGCGTTGTCGACGATTATAGTCTGACACAGTGAGTGCAGGCAAATCCCATTGTCACAGTCCAAAGACTGGGATGACCACGAGATAAACAAGGAGCGTGATGACAACTGCCGCTAAGATATTGAGGGCGAATCCAGCGCGTGCCATCTGGGAGATCGTCACGTAGCCGCTCCCGAAGACAATAGCGTTCGGGGGCGTCGACACAGGCAGGATGAACGCCGCGGAGACGGCTATCGTTGCCGGAATCATGAGCAGAAATGGATGAATATGCACAGACTGGGCTGTAACTCCCAAGATGGGTACAGCGATCGTCGCTAAAGCAGTATTCGATGCAATGCCGCTGAGGAGCCCCATCGAGAGGGCTATAATGAAAACGAGCAAGGGAAGAGGAACTTGAGCAAGTTTCACTAAGCCTTCAGCAGCCCAGGTGGCAAACCCCGATTGTTGGATCCCTTGCGCGAGTGCGAAGCCTCCCCCAAAGATGAGCAGTACGCCCCACGGGATGCGCCCTGCCCACTCCCACGTCAGCAAAAACTCCCCCGTTCTGAAGTTCGTTGGGATAATAAAAAGGAGTAGTGACGTTGCTAATGCCACGGTCGCGTCGCCCACGGACTCGCTCACTCCAGCGAGCGTGGCCCAGCCGGGAATTCGTAGAGGTCCAAGTTGCATATCAGCGCGGAAGACCCATCCCAAGACAGCGAGGACAAAGATTACCAGGACCCACTTCTCTTCGCGGCTCATCGGCCCAAGCCCCTGCACCTCACGATAGACTTCCGTGGGATCAGCTATCTCAGGGTCTCTCATGGAGACAAATGCCAAGTATACCCACGATATCATGAGAAAGATCACGACAAACGGGACGCCCACAAGCATCCATTGGAAGAAGCCGACCTCGCCTAGCTCGGGAAAGAGCAGCTTAGCTTGGCCGACAAAGATCGCATTTGGCGGCGTCCCGGTGATCGTCCCCACGCCGCCAATGCTCGCCGCGTAGGCGATGCTTAACATGAGAACAGCGCCAAAGCTGCTGTGACGCTGTGTCTTTTTGTCCAGAGCTGACGGATCAAGCTTGCTGATGAGGGCTAAGCCAATAGGGAAGATCATCATCGTTGTCGCAGTGTTGGAGACCCACATAGAGATAAACGCCGTAGCGATCATAAATCCCAACAGAAGCCGGCGTGGGCTCGTCCCGACAATTTTTATAATGTACAAAGCTATACGGTGGTGCAGCCCCCAGCGCTGCATGGCCATGGCTAAGAAGAACCCTCCCATAAAGAGAAAGATCGTCGGCTCGGCGTAGGGCGCTGCAGCTTCTCTGATAGGGAGCACGTTGAGCAGGGGAAAGAGCACTAACGGGAGAAGCGCCGTCGCATAGAGCGAGATAGCTTCGCTCACCCACCAGATGGCCATCAGTACCGCGACGATGGCAACGCGCTGGGCTGCAAGGGAGAGACCACCAAGCGGGGGCAGAAAGACCCCTATAAAAAATATGAGCAATCCGAGCAGCAGTCCGAGCTTCTGACGTAGGGAGTACGGGCCTCCCAGCTGCTCGCCGAGCCATTTGTACGGCGTCATGCACTTAAGTATACTCAATCAAGCCTGTGAAGACTAGCGAGGCATCATATGGAAGTTCGCGAAGTTGAGCTCCCGGGGATTGGCATGAAGTTTTCGTTTGAGACCGCGGAAGGCGAGACGCTCTGCGTCGTGATCCACAAGACGGGCCGCCGTGAGATCTATCGCTTCTTGCCAGGACAAGACACCCCAGACTCAGTCATCGAGCTCAGTGACAAAGAAGCCCGTGAGCTTGGCGCAATTCTGATCGGCACGCACTTCCAGCCTGACGTCCATGACACAGCGCGCTTAGTGATGAAAGAGCTCACGATCGAATGGCTTAAGGTCTCTTCAGAGTCGCCTCTAGCGGGCAAGACTATTCAAGAGAACAGGGTGCGCAAGCTCACCGGCGCGACTATTATAGCTCTCTTTGGACCAACTAAGAAAGTCCTCAACCCAGGGCCAGAGACGCGTATTGAGGCCGGAGACACGGTCGTCGTCATCGGCGAACAGCCCCAGATTGAGCAGTTCAAAGACCGCTTCGCCCTACACTGACGATGCTCTTCCAACTTGGCATTCTGCTTGTTGTGCTCTATCTTGGGGCGCTTGTCGCCCATCGGCTGAAGCAGTCGAGTGTTCCAGTCTTCATCGTTGCGGGGATCTGCTTGAAGTTTCTTGCTCCCAACCCTGAGTGGATGCAGTTTCTCGCTCAAGTGGGCGCAATGCTCTTGCTCTTTACGATCGGGCTGGATTTCTCTCCAGAGCGCCTCCGCCGCAGTGGGCCGCGCGTCCTGGTCGCCACGCTCGTGGATGCCCTGATCAATCTCCCCTTGGGAATTCTCGTTGGGATCGTCTTGGGATTTGATCTCGTAAGCGCCTTGATCATCGGCGGGGTACTCTACAACAACAGTACGTCGATCATAGCGCGCTTAATTATAGACTTTCGGCGCAGCGCCCTGCTGGAGACCGAGTACGCTGTGGGCGTCTCGGTCTTAGAAGATCTCGTGACAGCTCTCTATCTGGCAGTTATCACGGGGGTAGTGCGCGGCGGCGACGTGCAGCCTGGGGAGCTCTTGATCATCATAGGAAAAACCTTAGGGTTTTTCCTGGGCGCTTATGCGGCAGCGGTGCTGCTGCGCCCCGTGCTCCATCGGCTGATGGCCCATGAGTCTTTAGAAGTCTTTCTGTTCTTCGTGATGGCGTTTTTATTGGTGCTTGCGGCGATTGCCGAATGGCTTGGGCTGTCGAGTGCCATCGGGGCATTTTTCGCAGGGTTTATCCTGCCAGAGCGCGAGTTTCGTGAGCGCCTCGAGCGCGTCATCGCTCCCTTCCGCGAGCTCTTCGCGGGGATCTTCTTCGTCTCATTTGGGGTGCTCATGGAGCTCTCTCAGCTGGGCCAAGCTGCCCTGTTCAGCATCGTTACAGTGATCGCGGCGCTGGGAGGCAAGCTCATGACGGGCTGGGCCATTGGGCGCTTGATGCGCCTGAGTCGGAGGGCGTCGCTGCGCTTAGGGGTGGCGCTCGTTCCACGCGGAGAATTTTCGATTCTCTTGGCAAGCTTAGCTCCCGCCCCAGTGCTTGATATAACTATGATTACCGTGCTCGTGCTGGCTCTGCTAGGGCCGCTCCTGATGAAATGGAGCTCCCCATGATGGAGATCGCGCTGCTGTTGACGATTCTAGCCATCGCGTTGGTGCTCTTCATTACGGAGCGCCTGCGCGCGGATCTCGTCTCAATGCTCGTCCTGCTGGCGCTCGTGCTGACGGGCGTGCTCACCACGAGTGAGGCCTTCAGCGGCTTTAGCAACCCCGCGGTCATTACCGTTGGGGCGATGTTCGTGATGAGCGCCGCCGCCATGCGTACCGGCATTGCTGCGTATCTTGGGCGCTTGGTGAGGGCTGTCGCCGGCGGGCGCGAGTGGGCTTTGGTCTGCGTGATTATGCTTGCTGTCGCGACGATCTCGGCATTTGTCAACAACGTTGGTGCCGTCGCTTTGCTCTTGCCGGTGGTGATGGAGCTGTCGCGTCAGAGCCAGCTTAGCCCGTCCAAGCTCTTGATTCCCTTGGCCTATGGCTCGCTGCTTGGTGGGGTCTGCACGCTGATCGGGACGCCGCCCAATATCTTAGTGAGCACGATCGGGGCTCAATATGGGCTGCGCCCGTTTGCGCTCTTTGAGTTTACCCCTATCGGGATCGCCCTTGTGCTAGGAGGGGTGCTGTATATGACGCTGATAGGGCGTCATCTCCTTCCGGTGCGCCGCACTGAGGAGATTGCAGAGTCTATACCCAAGCGCTACCTCACCGAGCTGATCATTCCCAAAGGCTCCAAGCTCATCACCAAGCGTGTACATGAGCTCAACTGGCACGAGCGCGGCATTGAGATTATAGAGATTTGGCGTGGGCCACGACCGATCTTCGACATCTGGGGCTGGGTGAGCTTTCAAGAGGGCGATCTGCTCATCGTTACAGGCAAAGCCGAGGAGATCTTTAAGCTGAAAGAGGAATTCGGCGTCGAGATCCGCCCTGAGATCGAGTTCACCTATCCATGGCATAAGTCCGACGACATCAAGCGCGTGGAGGTCATCCTGGCGCCGCGCTCATCATTCATCGGGCGGACGCTGGCCGAGTTGGATTTTCATAATCGCTATGGGTTGACCGTGTTGGGGATCGCGCGGCATGGGACGCTGCTGCGGGGGCAGCTCGCTCATATCCCCTTGGAATTCGGTGATACGCTGTTACTCCAAGGGCCGCAGCGGCGGCTGGAGCAAGTCGCTCCGGAGAATTTTATCGTGATGCAACCGATGGACTGGCAATCTGTGCGCAAAGAGAAGGCCCCGTTTGTGCTCTTGATCTTCGCGGGAGTGTTGGCGCTGGCGGCTCTCGGAGTCATGCACATCAGCGTGGCTGGGGTGTTGGGAGCGGTGCTGATGGTCCTGACGCGCTGCCTCTCGCTCGAAGAAGCCTACGAATCCATAGACTGGAAGGTGATCTTTCTCTTGGCGGGGATGATCCCTGCAGGGATCGCGTTAGAGAAGACGGGTGCGGCGAAGCTGCTCGCTGAGTTTATCTTGAAGGGGATCGGTGCGCTCGGCCCCATGGTCGTCTTGGGGGCGCTCTTGGCGTTCACGTCTCTCATCACGGAGATTCTCTCCAACGCCGCGGCGGCAGTGCTCGTAGCGCCGATTGCGATCTCGCTGGCAGCGCAGTTAGGGGTGAGCCCCTATCCGTTCTTGATGGGGGTAGCGGTTGCTTCGTCGTCGAGCTTCATGACGCCGATCAGTCATCAGTCGAACACGATCGTCTTTGAGCCGGGGGGATACAGATTCTCTGATTATGTGCGCGTGGGGATAGGGATGAACATCCTGGCGTTTCTCGTAGCCATGCTGCTTATACCCAGGCTATGGCCGTTCTAGGCAGGAGCGAGCTCTTGACAGCTTGGGTAGCCCCTGCTATAATAACCGCCAAATTCAACGAAGGAGTGATGAGCATGGTAGGTGTCCGCCTTTGTTAAGCCCCAGCTAAGGGGTGTTTGCCTTTGTTGAAGCCCTAGTCGAGAGCCTCCCTAATGAGAGTCCTTCCCCTTCCACTGCTTCACACCATTAAGGAGGGATAGATAATGTTCCGCAGCGTTGCAGAACACGTCCGTGAGATCTACCCTGTGACAGCTCTTGAGTACGATCAGTTGATTGCATCAGGAAGGATGGGACAGTTTCTCACCTTGATCCATGAGCTGGATCTCAGAGGGCATGAGAGGGTATTAGACGTAGGCTGTGGGCCTGGGGGAGCGACTTTAAAGTTGGCTCAGCTTTTGCCTTGTGGAGAAGTCTGGGGGGTCGACATCACTGATGAGATGCTGGAGATTGCCCAGCAGAGGGCCAGGGCTCAGCGGCTCCAGAACGTACAGTTCCGCAAGGAAGATGCCATGGCGTTGAGCTTCCCTGACGAGACTTTTGATATCGTGTTCAGCAGCTACCTTCTCCCTTGGGTGCCTCAGGTCGACCGTGCCCTGAGGGAGATGCAGAGGGTGCTCAAGCCCGGAGGCAAGCTGGGGATCATCACGTCGGCCCCGGGATCCTATGGGCTATTCTATAAAGCCCTCGCGGCGCTTATAGATCACTATAGAGAGTATTACCGCGGGGTGAGCGCAGAAGAGCTGATTGGCGCCAAGCGCTTCACGGCCTCGGAGATGCAAGGAAAGTTACTGGAGATAGGTCTCTGCCCCGTAAAGCTCTGGTATACGGGCTATGAGGAGCCCACGACACCGGAGCTCTACTTGAAGAAGATAAACACGGTCACGGCAGAGCTCTATCTCGCGCCTCTTCCCCAGCCACTCCGGTCGGAGGCACGTGCTTACCTTCTTAAGAGTTTGGAAGCGCTAGGGGAAAGGGAGCTTTTGGCTCATGAGCGTTCTCTCCTGCTCATTGCCCGCAAGCGCGATCAGCAATAATGGGGTCAGTTATGAAGGGAAAGCTCGTCATCTTAGAGATAGCTCGGCTGAAGGAGCATGAGGCTGTCAACGAACAGCATCTTGAGGAGATGAAGGAATGGCTCATCAGAGATGGCGTGCAAATCGATCCCATCATCGTGGCCAAAGATTATATGGTCATTCTCGACGGCCATCATCGTGCCAAAGCCCTCAAGGAGTTGGGCTACAGCAAGGTGCTCGCCTATGTAGTAGACTACTACGATGAGGAGATCGAGGTCCACAGCTGGCGGGAAGAGGAACGGTTTACTAAAGAAGGGGTGATCGAGGCAGCTCTAACAGGAAAGCAGCTTCCTCCAAAGTCAACCAAGCATATTGTCAAGGATAGGCCCTCGTGTATTAACATCCCCCTGGAGAAACTGAGATGAGCGGGGATTTGCGCAGCCGGACCCGTCTCGCTTATAATGCGATATCAGTATTTGGAGAGGGAGTGATCGCGTATTCGCGGGCCTTTCTTGCTTAATGACCGAACTATAAAGCAAATGGTGCGCTCCGCTCAGCCGGGGGTCTTTCTGCTGCACACTGTGCCTGGGGGACAGCCGCGCTTCCTGGGACGCGACGACTACGATGTGCGCGATAAGCTCCTCAAATGGCTCGGACGCAGCTATAGATACTTTCAATTCGATTACTGCCAGACCCCCGAAGAGGCTTTTCGCCGCCAGTGCGAGCTCTACCACCAACTCAAACAGTATCTCGACAATACGCGCCACCCCGAGCGCCCCGACGGCACGGAGTGGCGCTGCCCTCTCTGCGATTTCTATAAGTAAGGAGGAGGAACAGATGCGACCGAAGGTCTCCATCATCGGAGCGGGAGCTACCGGGGCAACCATGGCCCATCGTCTTGTCGAGAAGAACCTCTGTGATGTCGTCATGCTCGACGTCCCAGAGCGCCTCAACCCAACCAAGGGGAAAGCCCTCGATATGCTCCAAGCGGGCCCTCTGGTGGGCTTCAGCACCTCGATCATCGGCACAAGCGACTACAAGGACACCGAGAATTCCCAGATCGTCGTGATCACCGCCGGGGTTCCGAGAAAGCCCGGCATGACCCGAGAAGATCTCTTACATATCAACACGCAGATCGTAAGAAGCTGCGCTGAGCAGGCCGCCACATATTCCCCTCATGCCATCTTTATTGTCTTCAGCAACCCACTAGATGCCATGGTCTCCGTCGTCCACAGGGTGACTCAGTTTCCGCGCGAACGCATCCTTGGGCAAGGCGGAGCCCTCGATTCCGCACGCTGGAGGACATTTATAGCTATGGAGCTGGGCGTCTCCGCGGAGGACGTGCAGGGCTTGGTGCTTGGTGGCCATACCGACGTGGGCATGGTCCCCTTACCCCGCTATACGAGTGTGGCTGGGATTCCCTTGACAGATCTTCTCGATGCTGAGCGGATCGCCCAGCTCATTCAGCGAGCGCGCCAAGGCGGTACAGAGATCGTACAGCTCCTTGGTGAGGGCAGCGCCTACTATGCGCCTTCGGCCGCGGTTATCGCGATGATCGAGAGCATTCTCTTGGACAAGAAACGCATCATTCCCAGCTCGGTGCTGCTCCAGGGCGAGTACGGGTTACAAGATATCTTCTTAGGGGTGCCGGTGGTCTTAGGGGCGCGGGGCGCCGAGAAGATCATCGAGCTGCGACTCACCCCAGACGAGCTGGCCCAGCTCCACAAGGCTGCCGCACTCGTGCGTGAGACCATAAGCAAAATAGCGCTTTAGGGCAACACGCCCTCGGTGACGTAGCGCGTCAGCTCACTGACACTGAGGTGCTCGATGCCCAATTTATCTAAGGTGCGTCCGCGCCGCCAATAGTCCGTGCGATGGATGATGCACGCTAAATGAATGACGCTCTCGATGGCGCGGGTCTCCACACCGTAGCGCTTCCCCAAGGCTGCAATGGGCACCAGGCTCATGGGCACATCTTCAAAGATATAGCGATGCTCTAAGCGGTTGGGCGCAGTGATCCCGTAGTAGCCGGGATTGGCATGAATCGCTTCGTAGAGATTTTCACCTGTGGCGTCGTAGGCCATCTTGAGCCATTCCATAGCGGTCCATGGCACGAATGCCCAAGGCCGCCGCGATGGTCACGCGCTCGCGGTCTAAGACCTCTAAGACGCGAGCGGTCGAGGGCGTCACCCCGTCAATATAGAACTGGAAATTCCCCTTAGTGGCCTCGATCCAGCCCGTGTTCAGAATGGTCAACGCTGGATGGAAGATCGCGCCCATATTATCTAGGCCCGTTTGCAGGACATTGCCCCCGTCTATGAACTGGGGATAGGCGTCGTTGATAACTTCTAGGACTTTCTGGGTGTGCTTTGCGGGCAGGGCAGCGAGGGGGACGGCGTCTTTGATGCTGAAGATATGGGCTTGCGCTGGGCCGACGGAACGACTTGCGTAGATGAACGTCTCAGCCTCGGCAACGATCACCTCTGCCGAGCAGTGACTATCCCGAAGTACTTTAACGAATTCGATAGCGCCGCAGGTGCGCCCGGGATGGAGAATGACGATCTGCCCGTCTCTAAGATGTGGGGCGCACGCTTGGGCAAGTTCTCTATGAGCCGACGAGGGCACGACGACCATCACGACGTGGGCGTCGGCGAGGGCGTCTTTAAGATCAGACGTACACTTCTTGAGTTTGGCGAACCCGTGCGGGCCGCCGGGAAAGCTTTCGAGCTCGATGCCCTTGCGGGCTTTAATAGTTTTTATGTTTTCAGGCGTGCGATTATACAGCGTGACGGGATACCCCATGAGCGCCAAATGAGCAGCCATCGCCTTCCCGCCATGTCCAGCGCCGATCACGGTGTAATTGATGTTCTTCGGCATAGCGCGATCACCTCGCTTCGGGTCGGGGTGTCCAACTCAGACATTGTGCGACAGAATCGGGAAAGTACCGTCGCCAGATTCTATAATAATACAGCTCTTCTTTGGAGCGCAGCACAAGCCCCGTGGAGAGATGGCGCTCGCGCTCGAACTCGCTATCGGAGATCTCGCGCTCGGCTATGCTTTCAAAGACTCAAGCTGAGCCGGCCCCGCGAGAGAATTTCTCTTTCTCGCGCCAGAGGATCTCGTCGGGGAGCACGTTCGCAAACGCCTTGCGCAGAATATACTTTTCGATCCCGTTGTGACGTTTGAGCGATGGTGGGATCGCGAACGCAAGCTTCACGAGATCTAAATCGAGATACGGCTCACGTCCTTCGATGCCGTGGGCCATCGTCATACGATCAACTCGTTGGAGATTGGAGTTATGGAGTCGGCTCGTGATCGCGATAAGCTCGCGCTGCAGGTGCTCTTCGTCAGCGATCTCTTTGAGGTAGTGATACCCGCCGAAGAGTTCATCGGAGCCTTCGCCCACCAGCACGACCTTCACAAAGTCTTTCGCAAGGCGAGCGACAAAGTAATTGGCGATGGCGCTGCGCACCAACGCAAAATCAAAAGACTCCAAGTGATAGATCACCGTGGGCAAGACTTTCATCATCTCGGCTTCGGTATAGATATATTCGTGTTGCACCGTGCCCAGATACTGAGCGACTTTTCGAGCGTAGAGGGGGTCTTGGCCTTGGGCAGTGCCCACGGAGAACGAGTGCAAGTCGGGAATATGCTCTTTCATCAGGGCTGCAATGAGGCTGCTATCGAGCCCCCCGCTCAAGAAGACCCCCACAGGGACATCAGCGATCAAGCGCTTTGTGACGGCTGTGCTCAGAGCTTCGCGCACGAGTGCGAGCCAATCACGCTGCGCGTGGGCTTCATCTTCGCCAACCCCCCAAAAATATTTCCTCCAGCCGAGCTTGCTGTGAAACCAATGGCCTGGCGGAAATTCGTGAATATCCGTCGTCACGGGCAAGAGCGCCTTGATCTCCGAGGCAAAATAGAGCCATCCATCAGCGAGAGCGTAGTAGAGGGGCTTCACGCCCAAGGGATCGCGCGCTAAGAAGAGCTCGTCGCCGTCTACGAGGGCGAACGCGAACATCCCGTCGAAGAGTTGCACGCACCCCAGGCCGTGCTCCTCGTAGCTGTGCACGACGACTTCGGTGTCGGTGCGCGTGCGCAAGCTGTGTCGGCGTGCGAGAGAAGCCCGCAGCGCGGGGAAGTTATAGATCTCCCCGTTGTAGACAATGTGAATAGAGCGATCTTCGTTGGCGATGGGCTGGTGGCCGCCGGGCACATCAATAATAGAGAGTCGCGTGTGCCCGAGGGCAGCACGCTCGTTCCGCCAAACTCCAGAATCGTCCGGCCCGCGATGGCGCAACCGTTCGAGCATCGCCTCGGCTGAAACCGGGGGCTGAGCTGCTGTCCGTTCGAGCGCGAAGTACCCAGCAATGCCGCACATAGCGCCTCCTTAGATTGAGATGCCCAGCCGCGCCAGACGCTCAGCTTCGCTTAAAGGCTTGCCCGTCTGGGGATCCACTGCTACGCACATACCGTCAATGATTCTCGTGACGATCTGCCCCTTAGCAATGGGGCTGCCCTTCAGATGCGGCGCATCGAGGATTCCCAAAGTAACAGCCCGCGCGAGCGTCGCCGGATCAGTCCAGGGATCAAGTACGTCTGGTCCGGCAAGCTTTTTGATCGCTTCGAGCGTGACTTGCGCTTCACGGATCAGTTCTTTCTTTCGATGCTGCACGACCGGGTCAGCCGTCATATCTGGGGCGCCGCGCAGGGCGTTCTCGATAGCGCGACGAGCGATCTTGACGCTCTCGATGAGTTCTTTTGCTGTCGTCGCATGGTGCGCTTCCGTTGCTCCCACAACGTGCACGATATGGGGCTTGATCGCCATCTGCAGATAGACCGACGCTGCCAGATGCTCCCGCGCCGCGTCAGGATCGACGGGATAGCTCAGCAACCCCGTGCGCGCTTGGCGATAGACCCTGAAATCCTCGTCAGCGAGCGCTTCCGAAAGCTCGATGCACGCTAAGATCTTTGCTAAATCCATGCGATCTGACAGCCCCGCCGGGCTGTTGAACATATATTGGGCGATATAGTCTTGGACGCCCATCGCCTTGGCGTTGTACGCCGAGAGAAAGCTCGTGACAACGTAGATGACATCGGGGGCGTCGCGCATCCCCCAGTGATGCGGCTCGTTCACTTCGACGGGGATCTTGCGCTCGCCGTGCCAGCGCATCAGCTCTTGATGGACGCGAATAGAGTCTTCGAGGCTGAGCGGGCCCCGACGATCAAGCTGATTGAACCAGAAGATGGAAGTCGCGCATCAGGCGTTGTGGATCGTCTCGACGTAGAGCTGGGCGAGCTTGAGCTGATCGTCAGTGCCCGAATACACCCGCATGAGCGGGTAGTTCCCACAACGACTGGCTTGGTACAGGGCACGATACTCTTCAGCCGTGCGCACGGGGACACCGCCGGCGCCCTTGCGCCGTGGGTCTTGGCGCTCCGGGTGAAAGAAATTTTCTTGGGCATCTTGGTCAATGCCTAATGAAATAACATCAAGCACGCGGGCTTGCGCGATCTCGCAAATCCCCGCAATCGTCTCTTCGACCGTTGGGCGCCCGTAATGATGGCGAATCAAGGGGAAGGGCTTCTTCCACATAAGACGTTCTACGAACGTCTGGGGAAAGTCTTTCTCGGTCGTGCCCTGCCATAGCTCGCCTCTCAGATACGCGATGATCTCTTCGACGGGTTCTTCGCCGGAGAAGCAGCGCTCAAAGAACTCCAACTTGCGGGCGCGCTCAGCCAACGGCGGCGTGCCCCCAAAGACGAAACGTCGCTTCTCCAGCCCCGCCCGACGCACAGATTCTATAAACTCTTTGAGCAGCGCTTCGCCCGTCTCCGGGGTGAGCCTGTAGCTGACCGCGACCAGCTCGGGATTATGGTGACGAATACTCTCGACAAAGCGTTCGATGGGGACAGCTGGCCCCAGATAGACCGTGCGCCAGCCGACTTCTTCGGCCAAGCGCAAGAAGCTCCGCGACTCCTGCGACGTGAGCGTCCTCTCCCAAGGCACCAGCGAGTACCGTGCGCATGGACACGCACCTCCTAGCAGAGGAGTTGTTGAGATGACCGTGGTCTGGAGGACCGCCGTCACAGCAGAGAAGACTCCCCCATCGTAGGGGCGGACAGGTTTTGCCTGCACCATTCACCGTGCTGGTCCAGGCGAAGCGTGGTCGGGATGGCGGGATTTGAACCCGCGACCCCACGCACCCCAAGCGTGTGCGCTACCAGGCTGCGCCACATCCCGACTCTGTATGCACTATAGCATATGAAGTGCCCCGATGCAAGAGACAACGGCATATAATGCGCGTTCATGGGATTGGGTTGACCCCTCTGCGATTTCTACAAGTAGAGCTTATGGCTCCTTGGGCGGCTGGGGCGGCGTGAACGTCACCTTCGGCACGACCTTCGCCTCCGGCGGCACCTCATAATACGCTGCGGTTTCAAAGCCATAAAGCTGTGCCAAGAAATTATTAGGGAATCTGCGAATGTTCGCGTTATAGCTCTGCACGGCTTCGTTATAGCGCTGGCGCTCGACGGCAAGACGATTCTCCGTGCCCGCCAGTTCGTCCATCAGTCTAATAAACGTCTGATCGGATTTAAGCGTCGGGTAGTTCTCGACGATCACTAAGAGTCTCGCGAGGGCGCTGCCGAGCTCGTTTGCTGCCGCGATCTTTTCTGAAATCTGCACCGCGCTGCCGTACTTGGTGCGCGCTGCAGCGATCTCCCGAAAGATCGTGAGCTCTTGGCCGGCAAAGCCTCGTACCGTCTCGACCAGGTTGGGGATTAAGTCATTGCGTCTCTGAAGCTGATTCTCTACTTGTGCCCAACGCTGTCGGATCTCTTCTTGTTGGGTAACGAACTGATTATACGTCCCCACAAAGAGCGAGTACACAACGATACCTAAGAGGACCAACACGCCGAGCGTGATCCATAGACCTTTGCGCATCTGATCTCCTCCTTCTTCATTAAGTTAGAACTTTGAACTGTCCACCTGATCTTACCATCCACGTCCGGCACCACCACCGCCGGTGCGCCCACCGCCAAATCCACCAAATCCACCGCGACTGAACCCTCCGCCAAAGCCACCGAAGCTGCCACGCCCACTGGAACTCCCGCTCCCGGCCAGCCAAACCCACCACGGAATCGTGCTGCGCGACGTGCGCCGCGCCCGCTGCATCATCAAGCTCATGATAAAGAATATCACGATGAGCGCGAGGATCAACGAGATCGGCGAGACGGTATCATCAGGCAGACTTTCTGGGTCAATTGGAGCTTCACCGGTCAATTCGACTCCTGCGTCCTTGGCGATCACGAGCGCCACTGCCCAGACGCCCTTGTAGATCCCCTCGTCGAAACGCCCTTGGCGAAACTCCGGGAGCACAAACTCATCTAAGATCGCGCCGACCTTGCCGTCAGGGAGAATCCCTTCTAGGCCATAGCCCGTCACGATTCTTACGCGACGGTCTTCTGTAGCGACAAGAAAGAGTGCCCCGTTATCTTTTCCCCGCTGCCCGATCTTCCACCTGTCGAAGACTTTCACAGCGTACTGAAAGTCATCGTAGGGCTGCGTCGTCTTCACGGTTAAGAGAGCTATCTGAGCTGTCGTCTTCTGTTCGAGTTGTTGGAGCAGCGCCGTGAGTTTTTCCTGCATCTGCGGGCTGAGAATCCCTGCGTAATCTGAGACGTACCCCCGAGGGGCGGGGATCTCCTGAGCGAGAGCCCCAAGTGAGATCATCCAGAGCAGCGCACAAATTCTCTGAATCATTGGGCTTCTCGAAAGAGCGTATCGGCACAAGCTGCTAACTGCTCGATGTCTGCCACATAGCGCTCAAAGAGCGTCTGGGCATTAGATTTGTCAATGCGGATCATGCCTAAGCGCAAGCTATGTACATCCCGCATAGCGTCTAAAGAGAGTCCGAGCGTTTCTTCAGCTTGGACGAGGATCTCCAAAAGCTCGTGAGCCGGCTGAAGCCCCTTCAAGCGCAGCAGGTGTCGCACTATAGTGAGAAAAGACTTGAGAGAGCGCGTCATAAGCTCTTCGAGGGCTTCGACGCGCCCGCCGGTCTCTAGATAGGCCCGTCGCAGATTGAGCAGCTTCCCCTTGAGTTCTTCTTCGCACTGCAGACGCAGATTCTTTGGGGAAATCTTCAGTTCAAGCAAGATATCCCTCCCAGCGAGTAGTCGATGTTGCTCTTGCATATCTAAAAATTCAATGGGGAAGACATCCAGAGAAGACTGCAAAAACTCTGGATCGACAAAGAGCGGGGTAGCGATCTTCTGACGATGCCACGAGCGCACCAGGGGCATCGCTTTGCGTAAAGATTCTGGCGTGACCCTCTTGAGCACTACCAAAAAGTTTAGATCGGATCTGTCGGGGACAAAGTCCGCCCCCGCTGCGCTGCCGTAGAGAATCAGAGAGATCAAATCGTCCCCATAGAGCGTCTGGATCTCGTGGGTGAATTTTTCGATGGTTTGCTCTGTTTTGGTGTCAAGCTTCCTCATAACATGAAGATATTGTACTGCATAAGGCAGGGGTTTGAAAAATAGAGCAGGAACCCCTTGACAAAAGCAGACTAATCTGGTAGGATTTTTACCAGAACGGAAGGAGCTGAGCTAATGGCAAGCGTTTTAGAGATCAAGGACCTGCATGTGAGTGTCGAGGGCAAGGAGATCCTCAAGGGAGTGACGCTCACGGTCAAGACGGGCGAGGTTCACTCGATCATGGGGCCCAACGGTTCTGGCAAGAGCACGTTGGCATTGGCCTTGATGGGCCATCCCAAGTACGAGGTCACCCACGGAGAGATTCTCTTTAAAGGGCAGAATATTGTGGAGCTGGAGCCGAATGAGCGTGCGCGGCTCGGGCTCTTCTTGGCGTTTCAGTATCCTCTAGAGATTCAAGGTGTCCCGCTGGGGCGCTTCTTGTGGGCAGCTAAGAAAGCCATGATGGAGCAAGGCACGGACGGCCCTACCGACAAGAAAGCCGACGCCAAGGCACTCTCACAATTTCGTAAAGAACTTCAAGAGAAGATGAAGCTCTTGAAGATGGACGAGTCGTTCGCCCAACGCTATCTCAATGTCGGGTTCTCTGGGGGAGAGAAGAAGCGCGCGGAGATCGTCCAGATGCATATCCTAAAGCCTGAAATCGCGATTTTAGACGAGACCGATTCGGGCTTGGATATCGACTCTGTGAAGATCGTCGCTGAAGCTGTAAACCAGTTACGCGGGTCAGACTTTGGGGCATTAGTGATCACACACTACCAACGCATTCTGAATTTCTTAAAGCCCGACTATGTGCACGTCATGATCGACGGGCGCATCGTGCGCAGCGGCGACGAGAGTCTCGTGCACGAGCTTGAAGCCAAGGGGTACGATTGGCTAATGAACAAGACGAATAACAACGCCAAGGTGATGGAACGATGACCAAGAAGATCGAAGAAGTGCGCCATCTGGGGGAGAAGAAGCGTCCGGTTGAGAAGGAGCAAGCTGTCTATGACCGCGATTACTCGCGCTATGCGTTCAGCTACCCCACGGACAAGTATAAGTATGTCTTGAAGCCCGGGCTTTCTCGCGAGGTCATCGAAGAGATCTCGGCGATCAAGAATGAGCCCGTATGGATGCGCGAGTTTCGTCTGCAAGCGTATGAGATCTTTCTGAAGAAGCCCATGCCCACCTGGGGCGGCGATCTCTCGGGGATCAATTTTGACACCATTACGTACTATGCGACTCCATCGGACAAAAGGGCGCGCAGCTGGGATGACGTCCCTGAGGAAGTGAAGAAGACCTTTGATCGCTTGGGGATTCCCGAGGCTGAGAGAAAATTCTTAGCGGGGGTTGGGGCACAATACGACAGCGAGGTGCTCTATCACTCGATTCGCGAAGACTTAGCGAAGAAGGGCGTCATCTTCTTGAGCATGGACGAAGGCCTGCGGGAGTACCCTGAGCTCGTCAGAGAATATTTTGGCACGGTCATTCCCCCGACAGATAATAAGTTCGCGGCGCTCAACAGCGCTGTCTGGAGTGGTGGATCGTTCATCTATGTGCCCCCGGGTGTGCAGGTCGAAATCCCCCTGCAAGCGTATTTTAGAATCAACGCGCCACAGATGGGGCAGTTTGAGAGGACTCTTATCATTGCTGACGAGGGCGCGCGCGTGCACTATATCGAGGGGTGTCTCCCTGGCGGCGAACAAGTCAGCATTGGAGATCGCTGGGTCAACGTCGAGAGCCTCAAACCCGGCGATTACGTCATTGCTGATAACGGCGAGAAAGCCCGCGTCCGTGCTGTGATGGTGCGCCCCTATCGCGGGGAGATGCTCACCATCAAGCCCCTATCGCCGTATAATGCGTTTCAGCTTACGCCGGAGCATCCCGTCTTGGTCGTGCGGCGCAAGGATGTGCTCACGAAGCGCCGTGCTCGCAACGGCTGGCTCCCTGAAGTAGATACTGAAAAACTTCTCGCAACTCCACCCGAGTATGTGCCCGCCGGAGAGCTTACCATTGGGGACTTCCTCGTCTTCCCCAAAGTCCAACCCGAAAGGCACGATCCCAAGTACACCCCAGAGTTGCTCAAGCTCTTGGGGTACTATCTTGCTGAAGGCTCAGCGTTTGTCAATAAGAGTTTGAATATGCCCGTGGTGAGCTTCTCGTTTGGGGCACACGAGCGCGAGACGATAGCAGAAGTCTGTCACCTCATCGAAAGAGTGGCTGGCAAGAAGCCATGCGTCGCAGAACTCCCAGAGAAGCACGCAGTCAATGTAATTGTCTATTCGCAAGAACTGATGGATCTCTGTATAGAAGCGTGCGGGAAGGGCGCGGCGACCAAGCGCCTAAGCGCAGAGCTCATGGCGCTTCCTCCAGAGCAAATTAAACCATTACTCGAAGCGTACTTCCGTGGCGACGGCAATGTCTGTGACAAGGGGAACAGCGTCATGTATCGCGCCGCGACGGCTTCAGAGATCTTGGCTCAACAGATTCAAGAACTGCTCGCGCGTCAGGGCATCTACGCGAGCATCCAAGTCCGGCGCAGAGGAGACGATACGATCCAAGGGCGCACGATCCATCGTCACGATCAGTATATCGTTGTCTATACTGTGGACAAGCGCTGGAGCGAGATCCGCCAGACTGAACGATATTTCTTGGTTCCCATCAAAGAGATCAAGCGGGCCCCTTACGAAGGCTTCGTTTTCAACCTCGACGTCGAAGGGCCAAATTCGTACTTAGTGCGCGGCTTTGCTGTGCATAACTGCACCGCGCCCATCTATTCGAAAGAATCGCTACACGCTGCGGTCGTCGAGTTGATCGCCAAGCGCGGGGCGCATCTGAGATATACGACGCTCCAAAATTGGTCCAACGACGTCTATAATTTAGTCACCAAGCGCGCGGTCGCCTACGAAGACGCAACAGTCGAATGGGTGGACGCCAATATTGGCTGTCTGACAGCCGACACGAAAGTCTTTCTCAACCCACGCGGAGCTGTCAACATCACTGAAGTCAAACCCAACGACTGGATCTATGCTCTCGATCTCAACGCGATGGAGATCGTCAAGCGCCCGGTAAAGGGGGTCGTATGCACGGGAGTCAAGCCCGTCTTTAAGCTCACGACGGAAAACTTCCGAGAGATTAAAGCTACGGCGAATCATCCGTTCTTGGCGCTCCACCGTGCGGGGAAGCATTGGCGGCTCGTGTGGAAGCCGTTAGAGCAACTCCGAGTTGGTGATTATATTGCGCTCACCCAAGGGCTCCCCGACGAGGGCAAGCCCTATCACATAGATTATCAGCCCTCTTTGAAGCGCACGAGAATCAAACCATATCTGCCGCGCGAAACTTCGGAAGAGCTGATGTGGCTATTAGGGCTTTACCTTGGTGACGGCTTCATCGAGCGCGGCGGGAATAATATCCCCAGACGAGTCTACTTCGCTGTCCCTGAGGGCGATCCAGCTCGGCCTAAGCTGATCGGGCTATTACAAAGACTTTTTGGTGTGGGCTGGAGGCCCAAGGGGATCAGCGTGACGGTCAACTCGGCTATTCTAGCTGATTTCTTGCTCTCGTTGGGGGTTTCGGGCACCGCGAGAGAGAAGCGCATCCCTCGCTGGGTCTTCGGGCTGCCGCTACGCCAAAAGCTCGCCTTCATCGAAGGCTATCTCGATGCCGATGGCCATACACGCCAGCATCAGGGCAAAGACGGCAAGCTCTACGGCCAACTGACATTTGCCAGTTGCAATCGCGAGCTTCTTGAAGACCTGAAGCTCCTGATGATCTCGTGCGGGCTGAACCCGCTTAAGATCTCCAGCTATTCACGAGAACGTGTGCTTTTGGGACAGTATAAGGGCACCTACACGACATACTATCTCAGTCTGCCCTTCAGCGATCTCGAGACGATTCGAGCCAAGGCTGGAGGGAGGCCTTCCGTAGAGTTCGTCAGGGTGCTCGCGATAGAGCCGTTGGGAGAGGAACCAGTCTACGACATCGAAGTCGAGGGCGTGCATAACTTCGTTGCTAACGGCCTGATCGTGCACAACTCTCGCTTAACTATGAAGTACCCGTCGGTCTATATGCTGGGCAAAGGCGCGCGCGCGGATATTCTCTCTGTCGCGTTCGCCGGCAAGGGCCAGCACCAAGACACCGGCGGCAAAGCCATTCACGCTGCACCGTATACGACATCTACTATTGTCTCCAAATCCGTCAGCAAAGACGGCGGGCGCGCGACCTATCGCGGGCACTTGGTTGTGGCCAAGGGCGCGCATCATGCCAAGTCCAACGTGCGCTGCGATGCCCTGATCCTCGATGAGCGCTCGCGCTCCGATACGTACCCGTATATCGAGATCGACGAAGATCAAGTGACGATCGGACACGAAGCTACGGTGGGCAAGGTCGGAGACGATCAGATCTTCTATCTGATGAGCCGTGGGCTTTCTGAGTCTGAAGCCCTCTCCATGATCGTCCTGGGCTTTATGGAGCCGTTTACCAAGACTCTCCCGATGGAATATGCTATTGAATTTAATCGTCTCATCCAACTTGAAATGGAGGGCTCCGTTGGGTAGAATAAGCGGTGACCCCTCTCCCCTCCTTAAATGC
>Ga0105160_1000141_pt1 | contig 35673 bp, 31 predicted proteins | sample GXS110809BmetaG_FD_89591 | JGI IMG/M metagenome (GOLD analysis project Ga0105160, IMG submission 89591) | Hot spring microbial communities from Gongxiaoshe hot spring, China to study Microbial Dark Matter (Phase II) - GXS 110809B | ecosystem: Environmental > Aquatic > Thermal springs > Hot...
CGCCAAGCTTCCGCGCCGCCTCAAGCATATTCACAGTCCCTATGACATTTGTGTTAAGACAGTTGTGTGGGTCCACTCTGCATGAAGTGGGGTTTGAGACGGCCGCCAAGTGCACTATGTTTCCCGGCCTATACTCTCGGAGCGACATCAATATATCGTCGAGGGAGAGGATATTGGCTTTTATCTCCGCACCATCGGAGATGTCAAGGCCGATAATAGAGTAACCCCTCTTCTCAAGGTACTCTCTAAGACTTCTCCCAATAAACCCCTGCGAGCCAGTGATAAGCACTAGTGCCACAAGGTATGCAAAGACCTATTCCCGATAAAAACCTATTATTGTTCTCTTCAAGAGATTACGCAGCTGGTCCAGCCGCAATCCAGACACCTGACACAGCCCTCCTGCCATATCAGGTTCCTACCCCGACACTCGGGGCAGATGCTGTATTTCCCTCCATTACCCCCCAGCTCGAAACTAACTATCGGCTCCACTTGGACCTCAGCTAGCGATGCTTGAACTGGAAGAGCAGCAGTCCTCACCGTCTCTGCTGATGGGACCTTAACCTCGACAGCGAGGCCTCTCATAATCTCCAGTGTCTTATTTTCTACTGTGGTGATGTATCGAGACTCCCTCTGGCTTGGAGTCACTAGAACTTGAGTAGACTTTGAGAGGTCTCTATAGATTGTGATGCCCTTTAACCCTAGCCTATATGCGAAGAGGTATGCGTTCTTGACATCCTCCACAGTAACCCAGCTGGGCATGTTAATTGTCTTGCTGACAGCGGCGTCTACCCAGAGCCCCACATGATACTGGGCCCTAACATGGTCCCACCACGGAATATCGTACGCAACAACAAAGACGCGCCTAGCCTCCTCTGGAAAGACATCAAGGCCCTGAATCGAGCCGCCGTTATCCGCAACCATCTTGAAGATCTGCTCATTATGTAGCCCCGCCTCCTTCAAATAATTCTCAAACTCGGGGTCTATGTAGTGGAATACACCCACGGTCACATGCTTCTCGTATATGAGGGCGAATACAGGTTCAAGCCCTGAACTCGTGTCTGCAAGCATTGAGATGCTTCCAGTGGGTGCTATAGACATCAGAAAACTATTCCTGATTCCATACTGCTTCGCATCCTCGGCGATTCTTTCCCAGTCCATTGTCCAGAGCTCTCTCCGATAGAAACCCTCCAGCGGTAACTGTCCCTTAACATAGCTACTCTGCCAGTAGAGCGGAAAGACTCCTCTCGTCTTAGCTCTCTCAATGCTCTCACTATAGGTGTGATATGCTATGAACTCGGTTATCTTCTGCATGAGCTCGAACCCCTCCTCGCTGTTAAAGGGTATCCTTAGGGCGAAGAGTAGGTCGGCGAGCCCCATAAAACCGAGCCCTATCCTTCTCGTCTTCTTCGACATCTCATCTATACTCTGAAGCGGGTAGTTGTTCACATCTATCACGTTGTCTAAGAATCTATAGGCTATACTGACAGCTTCCCTCAACCCATCCCAGTCTATCTCCCTCCCCCTCTCCGTAGACTTCACAAATGCATATAGGTTGAGTGAGCCTAGGTTGCAGGACTCGTACTCGTAAAGTGGCTCCTCACCACATGGGTTTGTGGACCGTATCTCACCTAGTGCTTTTCTCAATGGGTTGCGTCTATTAATATTTTCGAGAAAGAGGACTCCAGGGTCTGCTGTCTTCCAAGCCATCTCCGCTATAAGATGGAAGAGGTGTGAAGGGCTCTTCACCCCCCAGACTTTATTGTCACGCGGATTCCTCAGCTCATAGGGAGTATCGGTCTCGAGACACTTCATAAACTTGTCATCTATTAGGACGCTTATGTTGAAGTTCTCTAGGAAACCTTCGCGCTCCTTTCCTCGGATAAACTTCTCAATATCAGGATGCCAAACCTCCAAGATTCCCATGTTAGCGCCCCTCCTCTTACCGCCCTGCTTCACAACCTCAGTCACTGTGTCAATTATTCGCATAAAGGTCACGGGCCCTGAGGCCACACCAGAGGTTGAGAAGACAACATCACCCTCAGGCCTTAGTTTAGAGTAGTTAATTCCTATCCCACCACCACTCTTGAAGATTATAGCCGCCTCGGTCGCAGCCCTCATAATAGACTCGATATTGTCCTCTATAGGTAGGACAAAGCAGGCTGAGAGCTGGCCGAGCCGTGCGCCAGCGTTAAAGAGGGTGGGGCTGTTAGGCATGAATTTCTTCTCAACCATGAGGTTGTAGTAACTGAGATAGTCTTTGTAGTGGTGGTCGAATACCCCTGAGAGAAGCATCTCCCAGAAGACGCTCCAGGGATGTCTCATCATCCCTTGGGAGTTGAGGTTGTCGTAGAGCTTCTTCATCCTCTCAAGATGCCACCTATTCCAGTAGACCTGGTAGCCTTGCCCCTCTCTTCCTAGCCCTACCTTGCCGGCCCAAAGCTCTGGGTTAAAAGATTCTTGCGGATGAATCTTCTGTTTACCTTCCTTATCAAAGATCTGGGGGTCGTAAAGTATGTCAGGAATCACTATTAGGGCAGCTACCCTCTGAAAAAGTTGTTTAGGACGCTCTGCGAGTTTCCCTTCCTCATTCTTGAGTAGATATCTGCTGGCCATCAGTCTGAGGGCGTTAACAGAGAATCTCTTATCAACCTCGTCAAGATAATCCGTCTCCAGAATAAGCATCTTCTCCTTCCTGATACGCTCCCTCTGTTTCCTATACAAGATGTAGGACTTAGCCACTTCATAGAGGTCGAACCGGACTAGTGCAAACTCGACAATGTCCTGCACATCCTCTACGTGCGGTGTCCGTGTAGCGCCATACTTCTCCGCTATGACTTGCAGAACATATTCAACCACCTGGTTGAGGAGATTTTCATCATACTTATCTACAGAGATCATAGCTTTCTTTATGGCTTCGCGGACGCGAAGATGATCAAAATCTACGACTCGCCCATCCCTCTTGATGATCTTCTTCACCGGATACTCCTCGAGTTTAATGCCCAATTCTTAGCCACCAGGCAGGGCCCAGTGCTTAACCCCCTTATAATTTATCCCTTCAAACATTTTTAAGAGTTGCCATACACCTCTTTGAAAATTAAGAAAACGGTTAGATTACACCCCATTGGCCATTCAACCTACGGGCCGTCACCATCTTCAGGCCAGTCGGGTATTGGAGGAAAACTCGGCGGGTTATTAGCATATATATCCGGCTTATTGAGGCTAGGCTTGGGATGGTAATTACTGCTTCGCCTGAGGAGGTTGGGAAGGCTTTAGCCGATGCCTCCGTGGAGGTCTTGACGGAGGAGGAGCTATACAGCCTCCTAAAGATGGGCGGGGTCAGGGCATATATCGGTATTGAGCCGAGTAATGTCCTACATCTAGGAACTCTTGTTGCTTGTGAGCCCCTCATCCGGCTGGCCAGGGCCGGTTTTAAGACAATCTATCTCCTGGCGGATGTTCACGGCTGGCTTAACGATAAGGGGGAGTTAGATCAGCTTCAGGAGATAGCCAAGAAGAACCAGGAGCTCCTCTCTAAGATATTGAGGTCGAGAGGTGTAAGCGAGGCCGATGTAGAGTTCGTCCTCGGGTCAAGCTATCAATTCGATACAAAATACGTCATGAAGATGATGCATCTGGCCAAGCTCGTCACAGCCTCGGAAGCGCGAAAAGCAATGGACACAATCAGTAAAAAAGACGTCATGCATAGGGTTGGATCCGAGTTCTATGCCCTTATGCAATGCCTAGATATCGGCTATCTGGGCGTCAATGTGGCTGTAGGTGGTATGGACCAGAGGAAGATCCATGTCATGGCACGGGAATACCTGAGGAAACTAGGATATGCGAAGCCGGTTGCGATACATACGCCGATCATACTCGGTCTTGACGGGAGGGCGAAGATGTCTAAGAGCCTAGACAACGCCATCTTTCTCGACGACGATGAGGATAGTGTTTCGCGAAAGATTTTCCAGGCATTCTGTCCCGAGCATGAGATGGAGGGTAATCCTTTAACAATGCTTGTCAGATGGGTTGTTTTCCCGTGGCTAGGCTTTTTTGAGGCTGGCGGCAAAACCTATCAGAGTTTTGAAGAATTCGCGGAGGATTGGAGGAGTGGTTACCTGAGGGCTAAGATCCTGAAGGAGGGGCTGACAGAGGCCCTGAGCAAGATAATGCGGGGAATCCGATCTAGCTAGGATATTGATCTATCATTGGTGTTTTAGGTTTCTGAGCTCTCTCGCTATTCTTCGCGCCTTGTTAACAACCTCGACAGGCGTCTTACCGAAGATGTATATTGCTGGCTCCAGCCCCACCCCTCCCATGTCTATTACAACATCCGCCTCAGGATTCTTCTTCAAAGCATCAATCACATCAAAGACGACATCGTCCTCGCTCCTCTTACCCTTGCCTGGCATAGTGTTAACAGCTTCTAATCCAGCTTTTCTTATGGCCTCTTCCACTCCCTCAACCATCTTCAAGTTCATCACACTTCTCTTCTCCATGCTTATTCTGATGACCCCTAGGAGTATTGATGCTAGGTGTTTTGAGACGCCGAAGGCGGGCTTGCTGACAGGGACTAGGCGCGTCCCAACCCTGACTATCCTGCCTGGAAAGGCTGCGACATCATTTAGGCTAGATGAGCTCTCTAGCGCGGTGGCTATGTTTATCGAGACCTCTGGGTAAAGGCTGAGGAGCTCGGGCGACCGTTCCACGAGATCGGCGGCCAATCTAAGTCCCTCCAGTAGCCTCTCCTTCTCAAAGGGTTGCCTTGTCTCGATGCCTATGCAGACATCGCATTCAGCTAGCTCTGGGTAAATCCTCCTATGCAGCTTGCAGATGTAGCCGCTTGAGAGGAGCCTCCTCCATGCCATGTGGAGGACTTGTGTTAGACGCGGCGCACCCTCAGAGGCCGCGCTGGCTAGGGAACTTACAAGTGCGTCAATCTCCTCCTCTGGTATGCCGAAGCTTTTCAACCTATCAAGATATGTGGACTGACTCCGAGACAGGTAACCGCTAACAGCGGCCTGGCTAACACCCAGAACAGCCGATATCCTCGATTGACTATATCCTCGTGCCCTCAATGTATGGGCCAGTAAACCCCTAGTATTCGGGAGAACGTATCTTAGGAGAACCTCCTCGGGGGGCCTCATCCACCTGCCTCTACGGGCAGCTTCTCCTGCCGTATAAATCTGAGAGCGGCCTCAACAGTATCTGGGTCCACCCTTCTATACACATTGACCTTCAGTGACCCCATATCCCACGCTACCCTACCGTTCTCCACGGTGTAGTCAATCTCAACCCTAACCATATCCCCCTTCGAGAGAACTAGCTTCTCGACTAGGGCCGAGTAGAGCTTCTGGTTTAGCTCGCCCGCAGCCCTCGCCACTTCGCTAGAATCAAGCTGGCCAGTCTTCAACAACTCCCTGTTCTGAGCGAAGAGTATTCGTCGAATCTTGGTAGCATAATAGCCCACTATCACTGTTCCGGTGTGGAGCCGCGGCAAGGCAGACCACCTAAATATAAGGATGCCGATATATATTATTACCACCACTCTATGGGAGAATAGGGCCCCCGCCAACCACCCCAAGACTTATCGGTGGGCGTCGTGATCCATTACCAGGATGGGCAGGATAACCGATGAGCTTTGGAACCGAATAAGGGAGAAGCGTGACAGATATTTGGGAATCTTGGAGGAGCTGCTGAGCTTTCCAAGCATCGCGGCAACTGGAGAGGGAATGGATGAGGCTCCTGACCACGTGGTTGAGGTGCTGGAGAGAGTGGGGCTTAGAAGCCATTTGTTCACAGACCACGGCGGCTACCCTGTAGTGTGGGGTGAACTTAGGGAGGAGCGGCACGGCACACTGTTAATCTACAATCACTATGATGTCCAGCCGCCCGACCCTCTCGAAAAGTGGACCTCACCGCCCTTCAAACCATCAATCAGAAATGGAAGAATATATGCGAGGGGGGCCTGTGATAATAAGGGGAACCTAGCTGCCAGACTCTGCGCCATCGACCTCCTCATGGATGTAATTGGCGAAGTGCCTTTGAATGTTAAATTCCTCATCGAGGGGGAAGAAGAGATAGGTAGTCCACATCTCAGCAAGTTTTTCCAGAATCACAGTGAGATACTTGGAGCCGATGCCTGTCTATGGGAGATGGGGGGCACGAGCCCGAGTGGTAGACCCCTCATCTATCTGGGGGCAAAAGGCATATTATACTTGGAGCTTGTCGCTTCTGAGAAGAGGACTGACCTCCACTCTTCTTGGGGGGCTATTATACGGAACCCAGCTTTTGAGCTTATCCACCTACTCTCAACGATGAGGGATAGGAAGGGGCGCGTATTAATTGAGGGATTTTACGACGACGTTCAGATGCCTGATAAGGATACTCTCGCATTGCTGGATGAGTTGGGAGACTTTGAGTCAGAGCTCAAGGCTATAGGTGGGGAAGATGGGCTCCTATCTAACAAGCCTTCAAAAGATTTACTTGTCGATCTGACACTGATGCCCTGTATCAACTTATGTGGCATAGTGTCTGGTTATATAGGTCAAGGTTCGAAGACGGTGCTGCCGGGCTCCGCATCTGCCAAGATTGACGTGAGACTAGTTCCGCGCATGCGACCCGAAAAGGTGTTAGAGCTTATACAAAAGCATGTGGAGAGGGTGAGCAATGGCAGGATAGCTGTTAGGCCGCTCGACATGGGCTACCCAGCTGCGAGGACACATCCAAGAGAGCCCTTCGTTGAGCTTATAGCAAGGACAGCCTCCGCTGCATACGGTGTGAAGCCCCTGATCTATCCATCAGCAGCCGGCTCCGGGCCAATGTACTTGATCACAGATTTCTTAAAGATACCCTGCGTAGCTGCAGGCATCGGGGATCACCTATCAAACATACACGCACCGGATGAGAGCATCTCCCTAGAAAACTATCTGAGAGGCATCCTCCACATAGCCCTTCTCACAATAAACTTCGTACCATTTCTGAGGGGCGGTGATACGCCATATCTATAAATCTGGGGCTAGTTCGAGTGAAAACAAATATATATTATGCGCTCGACTGATTCGTTCATCGGTGCTTAGCAATGACGCCCGAGCTAAGCTTCTATGTCAAGTTTAAGACGCCACCAGAGCTAGCTAACGCCACGCTCGAGATAGTGAAGATGGCTAGGGAGACTGGAAAGATAAGGAAGGGCGTGAACGAGGTGATCAAATCAATTGAGAGGGGGCAAGCTAAACTGGTGGTTATCGCCGAGAATGTAGACCCCCCGGAGATCGTGGCCTTCCTGCCCTCTCTATGCGACGAGAAGAAGATACCCTACATCTATGTTCCGAGGAAGGAGGACTTGGGAAGGGCGGCTGGCCTGGAGGTTTCATCAAGCAGCGTATCGGTTATAGACGTTGGAGAGGCCAAGACGTATTTTGAGGAGATTCTGAAACAGCTTGAGAGGATTAGGCGGTCGGGTTAGCGTTAAATAGTTTCTGCCCACTTTTGTAAGGATGGCTCGGGGCGTATGAGTAGCTCAGGTGTTCCCGCTGTTGTGGAGCAGGTTGTTGGGAGGACAGGGGTTAGGGGTGACGTTACCCAGGTAAGGGTAAGAATACTCGAGGGAGCTGATGCTGGAAGGGTTATCACGAGGAATGTTAAGGGGCCGGTCAGGGTCGGCGATATCCTAATTTTGATGGATACTGAGAGAGAAGCTGAGAAGATTAGGTGAGGAGAGCGGGTGTGCCAACAATGCATACATGTAGTTTCTGTGGTAGGAGTTTTGTCCACGGTACTGGAATGTTGCTAGTTAAGAGAGATGGCGCGCTAAACTGGTTTTGTAGTAAGAGATGCTTCGTCTACATGGTGGAGCATAAGAAGGATCCGAGAAAAATAAAGTGGACTAGCTACTATGGCAAGGAGAGGCGCGCCTAGTTAGTCCAGAATTTCATCCTTTGAGAAGAATATCTTATGCTCGTATTCATATGATTCTTGGCTATCGGATGCATGTATTATATTGCTCGTGATGTCGAGGCCATAGTCGCCCCTGATGGTGCCAGGACTAGCCTTGACAGGGTCTGTGGCCCCTACCATTAGCCTCACGACCTCGACTGCGCTTCTTCCTTCAAGAATAGCAACAACAACCTCCTTGCCAGTTATCGAGTCTATGAGGGATTGGTAGAATGGCTTCCCCACATGAATTGCGTAGAGTCTCTCGGCCATCTCCCTCTTCACCCTCACTAGCTTTAGAGCTGCTATCCTAAACCCCTTAGATTCGAATCGTGAAATAATGCTGCCGACAATCCCCCGAGACACTGCTATCGGCTTAAGCATGATAAAAGTTCTTTCAGCCATAGCAATATTTATGGGAAATGCGCCTATTGATATATACTATCCCTGGATCCCCGTCTCTCTCTTGCGCTCCATGAGTAGGGGGGCTATTCTCTGACGGTTAATCCCCCAGAGCTCGCCCATCTCCATGACACTCATGTCAAGGACCCCTTCTGACAGTCTCTTAAAGGCTATGGATAGTTCCTGAGCGAGTTCTGTGTTGAGGACGAGCGGGATGTTATGGTCTGCCGCAGCCCTTCTTATCTCGTAGTCGATCTGTGGAATGTAGCCTGTGCTGGCCAGCATGCCTATCCTCCTCATCTTGATGGCTTTGACTGCTGCCTCGCTTCGAATCTCTGGTACCCCGGGTATAGGCATCTCCTCCAGCGTCAGGACCTCGTAGCCAGCCGCCTGCAGCACTTCAACCACCGTCTCAAACTTTGCTACAGTCCGAGTAGAGTCCGGGTATACCAAAATAGGGGCTTCCTTCGGTGGGATGGTGTTTGGTGTGGCCGAGAGCCAGCTCTTAAGCAAGGCCTCGTGAAAATCTAAGCCCAATGCAGCCACCTCACCGGTGCTCCTCATCTCCGGGCCGAGGAATGGATAGGAACCCCGAATCTGGGCCCATGAAAACTGGGGAGACTTCACACCCCACACAAGCTGCAGGGGGGCGAAGACCCCCTCGGATACCTCAGCCAATCTATCATCCTTCAGCTCGAGGCGCTCACCCAGTATACATCTGGTCCCATAACCCATCAGGTCGACGTTATAGATCTTGCTGCTGAAGGGCATGGAGCGGCTACACCTCAAGTTGCATTCAATCACATAGACATCGCCTCCCTTGACTAGGTATTGTATGTTGAAGGGCCCCTTCACCTTTAGAGCTCTGGCAATTAGTCCGGTGTATTCGGCTATCTTGGTGATTGTCTTTTCCTCTGTTCTATAGGGCGGGATTGAGATCGTTGCATCGCCACTATGCACGCCCGCATATTCTACATGGTCCATCGGAAGCATAAGGATGTTTGAGCCATCCGAGACACAGTCGACCTCAGCCTCTACGGCGTCCTCCACAAAATTGCTGATAACAACAGGCTTGTCAACATGTTTCGAGAGTTTCCCCACGAGTTCTTTGAGCTCATCCTCGTCATAGGCTATGAATACTGATGTTCCACTTAGGATATAGCTTGGCCGTAAGATGACAGGGTATCCAACTTCCTCAGCGATACGGGGGAGCCTGGCCAAGTTTGTAACAGTGGCCCACCTAGGTTGCTTTATCCCCAGCTCCTCTAGAAGTTTGCTAAATTTTGAGCGGTTCTCTGCAAACCCTACCGACGAGGGGTGTGTACCAAGTATCGGGACGCCACGCCTATCTAGCTCTTCTGCAACATTATTCCCTATCTGACCAGCAGAAGAGATAATGACTCCATCACAGTTCTGAATAGAGGCTATTCCTTCAATCGCCTCGGGCGTAAGCTCAGAGTTAATTAGAAAATCGACTACATCCCAATCCGTCGAAACCGTCTCTGGATTATAGTTGATTATCGCAGCATTCTTCTCCATCTCTTTCAAGTTCTTATAGATGTTTACTGTCCCCCAGTCGAACTCTACAGAGACACCTATCCTGAAGCAACCAGCTCCCAGGACCAGGATGAGCCCGTCAGAGTTCTGGCTTACTACATCATGCTCCATCCCTGAATATGTTGTGTATGAGTAGTTTGTCACTGCGGGTTTTTCTCCGGCCAGCGTGTCTATATTCTTCAGCCAGGGCTTCACCCCGTTTGCCAGGCATATCTCCACGCTCCTTTTCCCCGCTATAGCGGCTATCTGCTCCACAGTGAACCCGGCTTTAAGCGCCTCCCTAACAAGGGTCTCCCTTGTCTCAGGGCCTAGCGAGTCAAGCCGCCGGATAAGCGAGGCGATATTGACTATTTTCTCAACAGGCCTGAGGAAGAATGGGTCTACCCCCGTTATTCTGGAGATCTCGTCCACGGATGAGCCTAGGTATAGGGCCTTTGCAACATCTATGAGCCAGTAGGGCCTGAACTGTTTTAGGCGCTCCATGATTTCTGAAAGGTCTTCCGAGTTGTTGAATAGGTCTGGGCCGACTAGACCCATGAGGCCTGTGTCAAGCATCCTCGAGGACTTTTGATAGACCTCCTCCATGTTCCTACCTATCGCCATCACTTCGCCGATGCTCATCATCTCCGACCCCAGAACCTCCTCCCTAGGCCAGAACTTGTCTAGGTCCCAGCGCGGAGCCTTCAACACTACATAGTCGAGGCTAGGCTCGAAGAATGCGGTCGTGCTCCGAGTTATCATGTTGAGAAGCTCGTCCAGCAGGTAGCCTAGGCAGAGTTTAGCTGCTATGTATGCGAGGGGATAGCCAGTCGCCTTGCTTGCAAGCGCGCTGCTCCGCGACATCCTCGGATTTGTCTCTATCACGTAGTATTCTCCACTCTTTTGCTCTAGTGCAAGTTGGACGTTACACTCGCCTACAAGCTTTATCGCCGATGCAACACCGAAAGATGCCTTTCTTAGGGTCTGGTATTCATTGTTAGTAAGTGTCTGGCTTGGCGCTACGACTAATGACTCTCCTGTATGAATGCCCATAGGTTCGATATTCTCAAGACACGCGACAGCAACCATGTTCCCCGTCCTATCCCTCATCACCTCATACTCAATCTCCTTCCACTTCTCCAGATACTTCTCTACAAGGACGTTACCAACTATGCTGTGGGAGAAAGCCCTTGTTAGCTTCGCCTCCAGCTCCTCCCTCCTATATGCTATGAAAGAACCTCTGCCCCCTAGGTTAAAGCTGACGCGGACTATTACCGGGTAGCCAACCTCCTCAGCCGCCCTAACAGCCTCGCGGATATTGTTTGCTGGCTGTGACGGAGGGACTGGAAGGCCAGCCTTAATCATTGTTTCGCGGAATATCGAGCGTGTAAGTGCCGCCTCAATCCCTTCGATGGGTGTACCCAGAACCTTCACGCCATACCTATCCAGGACCCCCTGGCGGTATAATTGGACCCCGACGCTCAGGGCGCTCTGTCCTCCGAAACCCACCATTATCCCGTCGGGCTGCTCCCTCTCGATTATCTTCTCCAAATACTCGACGGTGATTGGGGCTAGGTATACCCTGTCCGCCAGTAGGTGGGTTGTTTGGATAGTAGCGATGTTGGGATTCACAAGGACGGTTGAGACTCTCTCATCCTTAAGCGCCTTCAAAGCCTGACTCCCGCTATAGTCGAACTCTGCAGCCTCCGCCACCTTTATCCCGCCTGAACCTATCAAGAGAACCTTACTAACCGTCTCCATTCTCCAACACCAGTTTCTCAAACATTTCGAAGACGTAGAGAGCATCCCGCGGGCCAGGCCTCCCCTCTGGGTGAAACTGAACCGAGATCACAGGATAGGACTCGTGGACCAGACCTTCTATTGTCCCGTCATCGCAGTCTACAAACCAGGGCTTAAACCCAGCCCCCTCCAGTCTCTCCTCAGAGACAGCGTAGCCGTGATTCTGAAGCGTTATTACACGCCTACCTGTGACCAAGTCTCTGCAGGCCTTGTTGATTCCTCTATGCCCATATTTCAGCTTATATGTCTCGGCTCCAAGGGCCAGCGCGAGGAGCTGGTGTCCAAGGCAGACACCGAGCGTCGGTGTCCCGCTCTCTACAATCTCCTTCACAAGCTTTATTGCCATGGACATCTTTGCAGGGTTTCCAGGCCCGTTACTAATTACTATTCCTCTTGGTCCATATGAGAAGACCGCGTCAGAGCCAAGCCGCCCAGGAACAACGACAACACGGTACCCCATCTCTACAAGCCTGTGTATTATTCCATACTTTACTCCAAAGTCTACCACGACTATCGTGGAGCGTCCTCTATCATTGAAGATCGTTGGCTCTCTGTATGAGGAGTATTCGAAGATACGTGAGTCGTAGTCGACCTCTCGAGCCATCCTTAATAGCTCTTCCCTGTTGATCTCAGCGGGTGAGTCGGCGACCTGTACCGCCCCACCCATGACACCCTCCTCTCTTATCTTCTTCACCAACATCCTTGTGTCAACGTCCATCACGCCAGGAACGGAGTTCTCCAGGAGCCAGTCGCTGAGCGATTTCTTTGAGCATGGGTGGCTTGGCTCAGTAGCCTGTCCAACAATTAACGCCTCAATCTTTATGCCGTCTGACTCGAAGTCTGGCGGTACACCATAGTTTCCTATCAATGGGTATGTGAGTATGAGTATTTGACCGACGTATGAGGGGTCTGTCAGTGATTCTGTGTAGCCGTTCATCGCTGTGCTAAACACGACTTCGCCGCTTCTCTTCCCCTCAGCTCCGAAGCCTTTACCGATAATGAAGGAGCCATCCTCGAGGGCGAGGGCAGCTGCCATGCCCCCAACAATGCGCTTCACGAGCCCCTCCAAGGAATTATCCATTCAGTCTCTATGATAATAGACATGTGTTGCTTCAAGGTATATACTTATTGACCGGTTTCGGTCATGTGGATACTGGGCTTGTATCGAGATTGGTCTGTGAGTAAGGCGGTCCGCTACCTAATCGGTCTGGAGAAAGGATATAAGTCGGCGCTAGACGGTGGATACGCCAATCTATCCGCCCTCGCCAAGCTCTTAAAACCGACCGTTGACGCCCTCATTGGGCGGGATGTCAAATACTCCACCATCGTAACGTCGTTGAAGAGGCTTCGAGCCCGTGTCCCTGTTAGGAGATTGGCCATAGCACAGGTCATTGCGAGAAGCAAGCTAGAGGCCAAGACTGGTCTGGCCAAGCTTACACTGAAGCGGAATAGAGCCTCGCTTGGCATCGCGAGGGACCTGGCGGTGAGGGCGAGGGGGTTCTTCCAACTACTCGATGGAATAACGTCAATAACACTGATCTGTAGCCGCGAGAGACTAGAGGAGGTTAAAAAAGAATTACCACGCCAACTAATTGTAGGTGAGTCGGAGAGTATTGCCGCACTCATAATTGTAAGCCCAGCCACAATAGAGAAAACCCACGGCGTGATCTCACATATCCTAGAGTGGTTGGCGTATAGGGAAATAAATGTCGAGGAGGTTATAAGCTGCTACAAAGACACCATAATTCTCGTGGCCACAGAGGATGGTGGGAAGGCATTCGATGCACTCAACGAGCTTATCTCGAGCTGTAAGCGAGTAGTTTCGAAGACCTGAGAATATTCAATGGAATTATTTCTTCGCCTTCTTCACAGCTTCCAGAATTGTTTGAGGGGTTATTGGAAGCTGTGTAATCCTTAAGTCGATAGCCCTTGAGACAGCGTTTGCAATTGCAGCAGCTACCCCTATTATCGGCGGCTCACCAAGACCCTTTGCCCCCAAGGTGTTAGCACGCGTGTCTAGTGGCTCGACGAATACTGGCATTATCTCGGGTGCTTCGAAGCTTGTCGGTAAGAGATAGTCAAATAGGTTGGGATTGATTATCGAGCCGGATGCTGGGTCTACAGCCCTCTGCTCGAGGAGGGCGAATCCCAGCCCCTGCACTACGCCGCCTATCACCTGCCCCTCAGCTGTTAGCTTGTTAATTATTCTCCCCGAATCGTGGGCCGACGTAACCCTCAAAACCCTAACAGCGCCAGTCTCAACGTCCACCTCAACCTCGGCAAATTGAGCTGCGAAGGTCTCAACAGCATATCCGTCGGGATTTGGCCCCCTCGCACCCCTACCAACAATAGCAAAGTCCCTAAGCTGCCTGAGGAGATCTTCGAGCCTGATCGACTTCTCACCTTCCTTTGTCTCTATCCTTCCATCCCTGAGCTCAAGTATCTCCGGTGGGGCGTCGAGAAACTGTGAGGCTATGTCTAAGAGCTGGTTGCGGGCGTCTATCGCTGCTGCCCTTACAGCGGGGCCCATTGAAGCCAGTGTTCCGCTTCCACCGCTCCCCGGCGAGAAAAGCTCCAGTGATGTGTCTCCTATGACTACTCTAACGCGCTCGATGGGGACTGACAATTCCTCGGCTACTATCTGAGCTAAGACGGTTCTAGTCCCAGTTCCTATGTCTTGAGTTGATGTGAGTACCTGAATTGTGCCATCCATATTCAGCTTAACCTCAGCGTAGGCCGGCGGCCCTCCACCTCCCCACCAGACAACGCTGGCTAACCCTGCGGCCCGAACCTTGCCGTTCTCCTTCCTCACACTGCGAGCCTGCTCCCATCCAAACTCTCTAGCACCTATCAGGTAGGCATCCCTCAGAGCCTTCGACGTATATCTCACACCACTCTCAGGCTCAACCTCTGCATAGTTTCTGAGCCTTATCTCAAGCGGGTCTATTCCAAGCTCCTCAGCAGCCATATCCATTATAGACTCTAGGCCGAAGGTACCCTCTGTGAACCCTGGAGCCCTCATCGCAGTGTGCGGGGTAGTGTTTGTGAATACCCCCCACTCAACTGTCTCTAGATTAGGTATCTGATAGAGCATTCTGTATGGCCCACCGACGAGCGGAACCCACTCGGCATAGGCACCCAGATTAATTATAGCCTCCAGCCTCATTGCCGTTATCCTTCCATCCCTCTTGAACCCTGCCTTGACCCTCTGTATCGACTGGGCCCTGCAGCCCGCGGCCAAATTCTCCTCGGTCCTAGACAAATATACCTTTACAGGCCTCCCAGTCATTCGGGAGGCGAGGGCCGCAAGAATCGTATGTCTCCCAGGGTCGAACTTTGCCCCGAAGCCACCTCCCATATACTCGCACACAACCCTTACCATGGAGAGGGGGATTGAGAATATCTGGCTAAGCCTCTGCCTAATGTTGTTTATTGCTTGTGTAGACTCCCAGACCGTGAGCCCTATCGAAGTCCAGTGCGCCACTGCTGAATGTGTTTCTAGCGAGTTATGTAGGACGGCGCTTGTCCTGAAAGTCTCCTCTAAGACTACGTCGGCCTCCCCAAACCCTTGCTCTATGCTTCCCCTAGAAATCTTAGAGGGCCCACCGGCGAAGATGTTTCCGTCTGGGTGAACTTTAGGAGCGTCTTCCCTCATAGCCTCGACTGGATCGACGACGAAGGGAAGCCTCTCGTATTCGACAGTTATGGCCTCGACTGCGTCCTCAGCTACACCCTCATCCTCTGCCACGACGAAGGCAACCTCCTCGCCCTGAAACCTCAAAACATCTGATAGAATGTTTGTTAGACCGCCATACCACGGAATCTTAGGCACGTTTAGAAATGTAAATACTCCCCGAACACCTTTCATCCTTTCAGCGTCTGAGGTGTCAATGCGCAGGATGCGCGCGTGTGGGTAGGGGCATCTGAGGAATTTACCCACCAGCATGCCTTTAAGCGATACGTCGACGGTGTAGGTTGCTGAGCCTGTGACTTTCGCGACACCATCTACAGCCTTCACTCTTCCACCGATATATCTAAAACTCGCCTCCGCAGGCCATGGCGAGATCTTCTCCTCCTCCTCAACTACGAACTCCTCCCTCCACCGTCCCTCAATCTCGGCTCTAGTCTTCCTAACCCTAACCATCGGTATTCCTACTTCTTCGTTGCTAAATAAATGTTCAAAAGTCAAAGCATAGGCTTGTATATCATCCATGAGGATTATGTGTGGGGTTGGGAGATAGGCAGGGGCGTCACTGTGTGGGGGCCGGCTTCGCTTTCCAGGTTCCTCTGCATCTGACGGGCTTCTTCTTCCCTGTATATGGCGAGAGGGAGGAGTTGACGGGCTCCCTCGGAGCTGGCCTCGTTATCGAGCCGGGCTTGAGGTGTATTGTGGAGAGGGGCGAGGGGATATGGTTTGAGGGCAGGCCCATAATCGGTGGACCGGCCCACAGCATCTATGAGGACCTGGGAGGGGGCTTCTCAATCACTCTCAGCGGACAATGCACCCCCGGAGCGGGCTACGCCTTCAGCGCAGCCTCAAGTCTAGCTGTTGCAGCCTGCTTCGCGTTATCGGGGAGGCTAGACGTTCTTGATGCCGCGCAGATGGCCCATACATACGAGGTTAGGCACAGGACAGGCTTAGGAGATGTCTTGGCGATATGGGATGGTTATGGCCTAGTCATGAGGAGGAAGCCAGGCTCGCCTGGAATAGGTGAGGTGGAGAGCATCAAGCTAGCCGACAAGATAGCAATAATAACCTCGGAGCTTGGAAGACTTCCTACAGAGAACCTCCTCTCAGCCTACCACAACAAGATAGTAGAGACTGGAGTGAGGATGTATCAAGAGTTCCTCAGAGAGCCGACTCTCGATAACTTCCTAAGACTCTCAAACAGGTTCTCACGGGAGCTGGGGCTTGTGGATGAGAAGGTTGATAGGGTCATCAGGCCTCTAGAGCACCATATAATAGGCTGGTACGTGAAGAAGAGGGTGCTAGTGATTGTTGCAGAGGAGGCTGAAGTGGGGGAGGTTTCAGTAAATATAGCCGCCTCACTCCCTATTGTTAGGGTCTTCAAGCCGGGTGAGGTTGAGTGGAGGAGATACCTCAAGACCATCCTCGATACGTCTCGCTCATGATCAGGAGGAAGATTGTGGAGGGCTTTGAAGCTGGAATTGTTGTGCCGCAGGGCCTCCTTGCCCATGGGAGGGGCGAGGCGATAGACTATATCTTGGGCGAGACTACACACCCCCCAGCGCTCGAGGCCACTAGAGCAGCTGCAGCACTACTCCTCCTATCCAAACATCCTGTAATATCCGTAAACGGGAACACATCCTCTCTCGTCCCTCACGAGATAATCAGGCTTTCAAAGCTGCTTAAAGCAAGAATCGAGGTCAACCTCTTCCACCGCACCCCAGAACGAGTCAAGAGGATTAAGGAGTTCCTTGAAAAGATGGGGGCGGAGGATATCCTCGGAGACTCTGACCTAGTGGAGATCCCGGGCCTCAGCAGTCAGAGGAGGTTTGTCGCGAGGGAGGGCATCTACTCGGCTGACACCGTCCTAGTGCCACTAGAGGATGGGGATCGAGCCGAAAAGCTTGTAGCCATGAAGAAGAAAGTTGTGGCAATCGACCTAAACCCACTCTCACGGACGTCTAAGGCGGCGACAATATCTATTGTGGATAATGTGGTGAGGGCGATGCCTAACCTCTGTAGAGCCGTGGAGGAGCTGAAGGTGAAACCAACCAGCGAGCTGGAGAGAATTTACCATTTATTCAACAACGAGGAGAATCTTAGACGGATGATAGAACTCATATTTAGGCGCCTATCCCGACTAGCCGGGTTGGAGGAGCAGATATGAGCGAGAAGCTAACCGCTAGGGACATTATGCGATTCAAGAAGGAGGGGAGAAAGATAGTCATGATAACCGCCTATGACTACGCATTCGCCCAGATAGTAGACCAGGCTGGCGTAGACATCATACTCGTAGGCGACTCAGCCTCTATGGTTATGATGGGCTATAGAGATACACGCTTCGTGACGCTCTCGGATATGATAACCTTCTGTAAGTCGGTATCCCGCGGTGTTGAGAGGGCGTTCGTTGTCGGTGACATGCCTTTTATGTCATATCAGATCTCGAGAGAGCAGGCTGTTAGGAATGCAGGGCGGATGGTCAAGGAGGGAATGGTTGATGCCGTGAAGCTTGAGGGGGGTAAGGAGTATGTTGGGACTGTTAGGACGATTGTTGATGCAGGCATCCCAGTAATGGGGCACATTGGCTTAACCCCACAGAGCGCTGCGACGAGCACAGGGTATAGACTGACGGGGAAAGACGCTGACGACGCAGTCAAGCTCTTTGAGGATGCCATAGCTCTAGAGGAGGCCGGTGCATTCGCTATAGTCTTGGAGTTCGTGACGGCAGAGGTCGCAGAATATATCTCCCACCACCTCAAGATACCTGTCATAGGTATAGGCTCGGGCCCAGGATGCGATGGCCAAGTCCTAGTACTCCACGACAGCCTGGGGCTCTACGGCAAGTCTCCACCATTCTCGAAGAAGTATGTCGACCTAGCCTCCATAGCGAGGGAGGCAGTCTCTAGGTATAGATCTGAGGTCTTGGAGGGGCTATTCCCCGCTGAGGAACATACAAAACATATGAAGAGGGAGGAGTTTGAAGAATTCCTCAAAAGAGTAAGGACGCTCAGATGAGGATACTGGTCGTTGGTGCAGGCGCTCTTGGAATTCTATTCGCGGGGATAATTAGCCGTCATGGCGGAGATGTTGCAGTATTGACGCGGAGGAGGGAGGCGGCTGAGGCCATCAGACAGGATGGTGTCATTGTTGAGGATGGGGTTTCAGCATGGAGGGCAAGGCCTGAGTGCTCGACAGACCCGAGGATAGCATCGGACGCTGAGGCCTGCTTGATTTGCGTCAAGTCCTACGATACAGAGTTCGTTGGGAGAATGATCTCGCCCCATGTAAGGAATGACTGCCTGTTTGTCACGGTGCAGAATGGGCTAAACAATGTGGAGAGGCTCACAGGAATCTTCGGCAGAGAGAGGGTGATCGGGGGCTACACTATGCAGGCCTCCACACTCACTGGGCTTAACAGGGTCTTCCATGCGTATGATGGTGAGACAGTGCTGGGTGGGCATCCATCCACTTCTACAGGGATTTACAGGATAAGGGCTGTGGCCGAGGAATTGTCTAGGCTGGGGCTGAAGACAACGGCTATAGAAGACATATATCCTGAGGTCGTGACCAAGCTGATTATCAACTCCGTGATCAATCCTTTAACTGCGCTTCTGGGTGTGAGGAATGGGGAGCTTTTAGAGATTGAGGTGATTGCCGAGGTGATTGATGGGCTTGTAAGGGAAGGGGTGGAGGCCGGCTCACTCCTGGGGGTCAAGCTATCTCTGGAGGAGACCAGGAGGAGGGTACACGAAGCGATAGTGGCCACAGCCAATAATAAGTCCTCAATGCTCCAGGATGTTGAGAGAGGTAGGAGGACAGAGATAGAATTCATCAACGGGTCTCTGGCGCGAGTCCTTAAAGACGCAGGTAGGCCGGCGCCCCTCAATACTTTATTGACACGGCTGATTCTCGCAGTTGAGTGGAGAGGTGCAAAGCATGGAAGAGGAGGCTAGAGATAGAAGTCTAGTGGAGCTGGGGGAGGATTGGATTCTATCCAAGATTCTGAAATCCCTTAAGCCAATCAGCGAAGGGCGGCTCCAAGTCGGGGACGATGCTGTTGAGATACCGTCCAGCGGCCTGCTAGTTGTCTCGGGTGATATGTTCTTCGCTTCGACCGATGCTCCTCCTGGAATGAAGCCGCGCCAGATGGGCTCCAAGGCGATTGTTAGCGTTGTAAGCGACTTTGCCGCAAAGGCCGCACAGCCACTCTACTTCATCGTGGAGCTGGGTCTTCCAGGGAAGATGAGGGGGGATGAGTTCCTTGAGCTTTGGTCAGGGATACTCGAGGCTGGACGAGACTACGGCGGTGAGGTGGTTGCGGGCGACACAAATCAGGCTCTTGAGATCTCGATAGGCGTGGTTGGGATAGGAGTCTCAGAGAAACCCATCCCCCGAGGTGGAGCGCGACCAGGCGACATACTCGCGGTTACGGGGATGTTTGGCAAGACATACACAGGCCTACACGCAGCCTTCCACTCAAATCTCGAGGAGAGATGGAGGCCACTCTTAGACGCGATTTATAACCCGAGGCCCAGGATTAGGGAGGGCCTGGCGATAGGCAGGGCTAGGCTCGCCACAGCCTCGATAGACTCAAGCGATGGCTTGGAGGCCTGTCTCTTCGAGCTCTCAAGATGGAGCGGGGTTGGCTTCGAGGTAACAGACCCTCCAATAGATCCGCTAGCCCGAGAGTATGTATCCGCCTACAACCTCGATGTAGTTGAGGCTGTTTTTCGCGGTGGGGAAGAATATGAGCTAGTATTGACTATCCCGCGGGAGTCTTTCGACGAGGCTGCTTCCATCTTGAAGGGTCTGGGCTCTAGGCTCATACCAATAGGCGAGGCAAAACCTGATAGGTCCATCGTCGCATGGATTGACGGCAAAACCTATCATCTAAGCGGGAGGGGGTGGCGGCACTTCAGCCATCCCTGAGCCTGAACCTCTACTGAGACACAACTAAGATATATGAACACCATCAGACAGCATCTATGAGGATGCCTGCCCGGTCAGCCATCCCGTACGAGGAGAAATGGGCTAAGAAGTTACTGGAGGAAAGTATCTTCGAGTCAGACCCAGACCCCAGACGCCAAAAAGTCTTCGTCACGTTCCCTTACTCCTATCAGAATGGGCCGCTGCATGTCGGCCACGGATTCACGGCGACACGCGTCGACATGTATGCCCGGTATATGAGGATGAAGGGCTACAATGTTCTATTCCCATGGGCCTGGCATTGGACCGGGGAGGCAGTCGCGGGGACGGCTGAGAGGCTTAGGCGTGGAGACACTACTGTCCTGAAGATGCTCAAAGAGATCGACAAGGTCCCTGAGGAGCTCCTTCCAAACTTCACAGATCCCGCTTTCATCAGTAGATACTACACTAATGATAATAGGGAGGTTGTCAAGCTGATGGGTTTCTCTATAGACTGGAGGAGGGAGTTCCACACATCAGACCTACACCCCTACTATAGCCGTTTCATAGAGTGGCAGTATAGGACGCTTTATGAGCTTGGAAGGTTGAGGAAGGGCTCCCACCCTGTTGTCTGGTGCCCCCGATGCGAGAGCCCAACAGGAGACCACGACAGGCTTGTGGGGGAGGGCGTCTCGCCTGTCGAGTTCACACTTGTGTTCTTTAAGCTTGAATACGGAGAAGCTTATCTCGCTGCATCCACACTGAGGCCGGAGACGATCTATGGGGCGACTAACGTCTGGGTTAGACCAGACGCAAGCTACGTGGAGATAGAGCTCGATGGTGTGAGGATTATTGTAAGCCGTGAAGCGTTCACCAAGCTCAGGGAGCAGCACAAGAACCTGGTTGATACAGGCAAGACTGTGGATGGGGGAAGCCTGATCGGGAGACACTGTACAACTCCCATAACGGGTAGGAGGCTGATAATTCTTCCCGCGGAGTTTGTCGACCCAAATCTAGGCACTGGCGTCGTTTACAGCGTGCCGAGCCACGCGCCTTATGACTACGCCGGACTGAAGGAGTTGAAGTTAAGGCCTGAAGTTCTGAAGCAGTACAACATAGACCAGGCTGTCTTGGAGATGCTTGCGCCAGTTAACATAATCTCGACACCTGGCATGCCACCCCACCCAGCCATAGAAGTGGTCGAGAGAGCGGGAATAACGGTCTCGACAGACCCCAGACTAGAGGACCTAACACAAGAAATATACTCCAGAGAATTCTACGAAGGGGTACTCAACGAGCTCTGTGGCGAATATAGCGGTAAGACTGTCAAGGAGGCTCGTGACCTAGTCAAGGCGCGGCTCCTCAAGGAAAGACTGGGCTCCATCATGTATGACCTCCCCCAGCCCGTGATCTGTAGGAGTGGAGACCGCTGTCTGGTCAAGATAGTGGAGGACCAGTGGTTCGTTACATATGGCGATGAGGATTGGAAGCAGCTAGTGAGGATGCACATCACAGAGAACATGAGGATCTATCCTGAGGGTGCTAGGCAGTGGTTTCTGAACGTTGTCGACTGGCTTAGGGACTGGCCCTGCACGCGTAAGACAGGCCTCGGAACAAGGTTCCCATTCGATAGAAGCTGGATCGTAGAGACACTGAGCGACTCTACAATATACCAAGCACTATACACTGTCAGCAAGTATCTGAATAACGGCCTTGTTAGGCCTGAGCAGCTTAGGCATGAGGTCTTCGAGTATATTTTCAGGGGGCAGGGGGAGAGGGACGAGGTCTCGAGACAGACGGGGATACACCCTGAGCTCCTCGACGCCATGAAGATGGAGTTTGAATACTGGTATCCTGTTGACCTCAGGGTCTCCGCTAAGGAGCTCCTCCCAAACCACCTCACATTCTACATCTTCCAGCATGTAGCCATTTTTCCGCCTGACAAGTGGCCCAGAACTGTCGGCATAAACGGGATGGTCAGAATCGAGGGCCAGGAGATGCATAAGAGTAGGGGCGTATTCGTATCTTTGAAGGAGGCTATAGCTCGCGTCGGGGCAGACGCCACTAGACTCGCCATTATACTCTCCGCCGAAGACATGGATGACCCCGACTGGAAATGGAAGAATGCAGAGGATGTAAGGAGGTTCTTGGACAGCTTTCTAAAGATCGTCGAGGAATACGTAGCCTCAAGCATCGATGCTGAGTGGAAGGAGGCTGATGTATGGGCTATCTCAAGGCTTAGACAAGTCGTGGAGGAGGTTGAGCAGAGCTTGAACATCTTGAAGACCCGTACAGCTGCATCCAAGATTCTCTACGAGATGCATAACCTTTGGAGGAAGTATCTGAGGAGGAGGGCAGATAGCTTGGGACCGGCTGCTAAAACCCTAGTAGAGGCCTGGATCAAGATGCTATCTATAGTAGCACCATTCACAGCAGAGGAGGCTTGGAGCCGTCTCGGGAATGAAGGCTACGTCGCAGAGTCCAGCTGGCCTGTCATAGAGAGGCCCATTAACAATGAGGTCCTACTCAGAGACGAGGTCCTAGACAGCGTCATAGAAGACATAAGGAGCATAACACAGTCGACAAAAAAGAAACCGTCAAAAATCTACATATACGTCTCCAGAAAATCAATGATCCCCATCATTAAAAGAATAGCTGAGAAATGGGATGTAATCGCCCAGAGAGGATACAACAGCATAATAGGTGAAATGGTAAAGATTGAGGACATAGAGAAGAGCAAGCTACCCATAATTGCTAAGAGATTATTTGAGATGATGCACGGCTATATTCAGCGATACAGCGCTGAGACCATCATGAGTGTTGTGGAACGAGAGTTTGACCTATACCTTGCAAATCGCGAATATCTCGAAAGCGAGTGTGGTGGAAGCATACAGGTTCTTAGGTCTGAGGAGGTGGAGTATGACCCGATGGGGAAGGTGACGACTGCCGTTCCTCTGCGCCCCGGGATATACTCGGAGCTCGTCTAAACGCGCGTCGCCTATGGAAAATTATAAATTTAGAGATGTAGTATTCCCCCTGTGATCCGTGGCAAAATACTCGCATGGGCCTTAGGCCTGTTGCTCATTTACACTTTATTTAGCCTTACAGGCCTATTCTCTGGCAATCAGGTCATATCTTTAGCGGTATTCTTCGGCATTATTCTAAGCATTCTCTTCTTCTGGAGATTGAGAGTGGCATTTGCATTTATCGGGATTTTTGTATTATTCATTACTGGGCTCATAGATATCCCCCACTTGGTCGAGTTTGCGGGACTCGACATTGTGGTATTCCTGATCGGCATGATGATTGTAGTCGGATTTCTGGAGGAGAGGCATTTCTTCGAATACATTCTCAATAGATTAATGAAGGTTGCGCGGACGCCTATGGGCGTGATGGTTATGTTGATGGGTATGTCAGCGCTTTCAGCCGCTCTTGTAGATGAAGTAACATCAATTTTATTTATGACGGCTTTGGTCTTGCGACTTGCAAGCCGGCTGGCGATTCCATTCCAGCCGTTGTTGATATCTGTAGTATTCGCCACCAATATTGGGAGTAGCGCCACAGTGGTAGGTAACCCTGTCGGAGTAATGATAGCACTTAGGGCTGGATTAAGCTTTGCAGAATTTCTCAGATGGGCCACGCCAATCTCGATAACCACTCTCATAGTAACAATGTTTATCTGCTATGTTTACTATAGGAAATACTTACGAGTTATGGGTGAGAGGCTCAGTGTATACCAGCTTGCCTCGGCGGGTCTACAGCCGGATAATGGGGTGGTAGATAAACTGGATAAGAAGGCGCTACTCCTCTTCGCATCCACGATCTCTCTACTTGTCCTGCACACCCGGATAGAAAATGCCTTGTCGCTAGAGAAGAATACAGTTCTAGTTGCCGCACCCCTATTAGGGGCAGCTATCGCGCTCTTTCTCCAGAAAGAACATGCAAGGGAGCTTTTCGAGAAACGAGTTGACTGGTGGACCCTGACTTTCTTCTTAATGTTCTTCGCCACGGTAGGCACTCTGAAGTATGTTGGTGTCACTGGCATATTTGCATCAGTATTCACCTCAGCTGCTGGTGGGGACTTAAAGCTGGCCATACCACTTTTAGGATACATCTCTGGCTTTATGTCAGCGTTTATGGATAACATCTTGGCTGTGGCTGTCTGGATTCCGATAATTCAAGAGCTAGGGGAAGCTGGCCTGTATACTTATCCCCTCTGGTGGACTCTACTTTTTGCAGGCACGTTGATGGGAAATCTTACACTAATTGGCAGCACAGCAAACATAGTGGCTATAGGCATGATTGAGAGGCGGAAGATTGGGCACATATCTCTTAGGGATTGGATTAAGATCGGCGCACTGGTGAGTATACCAACCTTCTCACTTGCGCTCCTTTTACTCTATCTCCAGCTTCCATTGATGGCCTAGTCTGCGATGGGCTTAGAAACTATGTACATGTCTTTCCCCCGCCGCTCAACCCATATCTCGTGGTTTATGCTTAGTAGAAGAGAGCATATCTTGCTCCATGGTAGCTTGTCCCCCTCTAAAATCTTAATCGCATACCCTCCATACTCTTCTGTTACTTCTCCCCAGCCATCCACAATCTCCACCAACTCATCCAAAATATCAGCAGCCTCCCCCAGCGCTATTTCACCCGTGATATTTATCACGGGACTGCCTGCAATAAAAACTTTAAACTCTAAAGAACATATAAATCACTGCGCTATTGTCTCGGCCCTTTGCTCCCTTTGGGCCCTTAGCCTCTCCCCAGTATATAGCGCGTGACGGTAGACGTGGAGTAGTAGTCCGAACAGGAAAAAGGAGATTCCCAAGTAAAACATAGAGTGGTTAGGGAGGTTTACTGAGTAGGTGTAGAAGGTTGCCGCCGCTGCGAGAGCTATTAGGACTAGAAGTACCAGTATGATGTTGGCTGATGCCCTAGGCGAGAGTATGACAGGCTTGGTTGGTGTAGGCCGTGTTGGCCTACGCATTCTTGACATGTAGAGGTATGTAGCATAGAAGCTGGCCAGAGTCACGAGGCCTATCGTACCGTAAAAGACCGTGGGCTCTATATAGAGCTGGTCAAAGGCCGTCTCCTTTGTGAAGTCAACGTAGAATCCCCAGACCGTGGTTATGGCTATAAGCGCGATGCTAGCTATGCCGAGTCCTGTGAAGAATGGCCTGTCTCTCCATGATAGTTTCCTTGACTTGTCGACGAAGGGCACTATCAGGAAAAGTATCACGAAGAGCAATGGAAGTAAAGCTCCCGCCGTGAACCTCTCAGTACCTGATCTCAGGAAGGCGTAGATGGCTGTAAGATACCATTCGGGAACCTCCACGATTCCTCTTGTCAGGTCAAATTTTATACCGAGCTCGGCAGGGAAGAGACCCGCTGAGATGAATATCACACCCACCACCGCAGAGATGATAGGGAAGTCTATGACAAGAGCTCGCGGGAAATGGACTGCAGCCAGGAGGAGCATGATCAGTGGGAGTATAAACACGTGGAGGGCGTAGAACCTGATTACAAGGTCGAAGAGGCCTCCGCCCAGTAGAATGGGGGCTACCGATGGGCCTAGGAGGGGGGCAGAATACGTGAGCCCCATTCCGATGTTCACCGCTAAGAGGGCCCTCTGATTCATTATCAGGTTATAGCCAGTATAAGCCTCCAGGACTGTTAAGACGCCTAGAACTATACCAGTGACCCAGAGAACCTCGTTTTTTATCTTATAGCGTCCCGAGAAATACTGGTAATAAAGGTGTAGGATTGCCAAGAAGACCATAAAATTCGAGGCGTGATAGTGTATATTTCTCATTATGAAGCCGAAGGGGACTTTTTCCTGGATCTCTTGGACGCTTAGGTATGCGAGCTCGACGTCTGGCCTGTAGTAGAACATTAGGAAGGCTCCTGAGACTCCTAGGATTGCGAAGACAATCGCCGTCAATGTTCCAAGGAAACCGAACGGGCTCACATACTGCTTCGGCACGGTGAACTTGTACACCACTATGGTTGTTCTCTCAAGCCTATCAACGGTCCACTTCCATAGATTACTTATGAGTTCCCGCATAGTTTTAGAGCCGTACGACATGCCGTCTTACACCTTCTTGACTAGGTCCTCTGGCTTGAGAGCATGCCACTCTCTTCCATAGCCTATCCTACCCTCAATCCCTACCATCCAGATGTCACCATTCTCGTCTACCTCTATTCTCCCCATAGGCAGGGCGTTTGTGGGATATGACTGATAGGCGGCGGGGCCGTCCACCGCCACACCATCCTCCTCTCTATAGATCGAGCCGTGACATGGGCAGATCATCTGACCCCTCGTGGGGATATAGGCTGGAAGACACCAGAGGTGGACACACACCCTACTATAGACTCTCAGCTGACCATCACGCGTCATTATTAGTACATACTGCCTGAACGGGTCATTGTCAACTTTAGAGTCTCCAGTCGCGGGGTATGAGAAATAGATGTAGCTTCCAGGTGATAGCTCCTTCAAATTGGCTATCTTCTGTCTTCTCACGCTTGTCTCCTCCTTCCGATAAAAATAGCCAATCAGGTTGATGAAGGGGGATAACACGGCCACGGCAGCCGCTGTTAAAAAGCCTTGTAAAATCCTTCTCCGTGCCGTCAAGCCGACTCTCTCTTCAATAGGCAGGTGCTTGTTCTTAAAGCTAATTGTGGGTCACGAGTTTTTGCCTCACGCTGCATGTTTAAATCTCGATATAGCGTTGAGGTAAAAGAAGATTGCCCATAAATACGAGGCTGGCTGTCCTAGTACTCTCACTTATAATCGCCACATCCACAGCTACACTAGTCTACATAAACATCGTCGCATATCCTGAGGGCCCTAGTAGGTCGGTATGCACCCCTACCCGGCTAGGTAATTATCTCTTTGAGGCGTATATTTTCCCAGCATCCCCCAAAGTTGGAGAGGAGTTCCAAATAACCGCGACTATCCAAGGAGCGGAAACAAGTCCAACACCCTTAAACATCACAATGATGTTGCTTAGGCCGGGTAGTCTCTCTGTTATTTTAGGCCCTGATCCGGCTCCTCTCGGCATAAAGACATGGAATTATAAGATACCCGAGGCTGGTCTTTACGATGTGTACTTTATAGTCACTGACCCGGGGGGCTCTCGTCAGATAAGGGGCAGGATACAGATATTGTCAGAGAATGAAGCCTCACTCTACTCTATCATAAGGATTTTATCATACGCCTCCCTATGGATAGGTGTACCCCTTCTCCTAGCTGTAATTGTTTTCTCCAAGATGGGACAGGGGCATGAATAGCCCGCGAATGATATATCGCATACCACCTCCTCTTTCAGTCTGTAATGCCGGAGCAGATTATGTCGGTCATAATGTGTGGAGGGAGGGGGAGGAGGATGGGGGGCCGTGAGAAGCCGCTAGTCGAGGTTTTGGGAAAGCCTCTCATCAAATACGCTATCGAGGCAGTGGAAGGTTGTCAGGAAATAACCGGCCTCGACTTCGTTACGAGCATAAACACTCCCCTAACAACGAGATTCCTGAGACAGATGGGTTATGAGCCATTCATAGGCTCCGGCGGGGGTTTTCTAAATGACCTCTCTGAGTACCTAGCGAAAAAAGGTGAGGGCTCATATCTCGTAGTTTCCTGTGATGTTCCTACGATGACTACATACCACATACAGGAGGCCCTGAGGATTTCTCAGAGACATGGGGAGGAATATCTGATGTATGTACTACCTCTTGAGAGTGTTAGGGGGTTATCGAAAAATCCCACAATCATCGAGCGAGGAGGTGTCCACTTCCAACCAGCCGGGCTCAGGCTAATCAGAAAAAAGTCGGTAGGGCCTCAGAACCACTCCAACCCAAAGCTGGTGGTTCTACACTTCAGAGAGCTTGGAATGAACGTAAACACGCTCGACGACATCAAGGCCGCAGAGTCTTATCTAAAGGCGTTGAGAGATTTGGCGAAGAGTTAAATCATCAACCAGAGAGAAAAAAGTGGATATGGGCTGCGATGCCGAGCAATTTATGCAGATAATTGAGAGTAGGAGCTCTTCAAAGCTGTTAACGCCCGGACCTGTAGATTTTTCCAAAATATTGCGGGCGCTTATGGTCGCCATATCTTCCCCCAGCGCACACAACTCACAGCCCTGGCGGCTCGTAATCATAGATGATAGAGAGATTATGGAGAGGCTTCTTGGAGAGATGGCCTCAGAGTGGAGGCGCGACCTAATGGCTGATGGGCTACCTGACTGGAAAGTGGATGTGATAATAGAGGAGTCTAAGAAGAGAACTTTGAGGGCATCGATATGGATTCTCGTGTGCTTAACCATGGAGGATATGGACAGGTATCCAGACGAGAGGAGGATGAAGTATGAATATGTGATGGCCGTCCAATCCATAGGAGCCTTCATAGAGAACCTACTACTAGCGCTACACGCGCAGGGCTTGGGGGCCTGCTGGCGCTGCGGCCCACTCTTCGCACCAGATGCTGTTCGTAAAGTCCTAGGAATCCCAAGGCATGTGGAGCCCCAAGCCCTGGTCGAGATCGCCCACCCCGGCGGGATACGCTCAAAGACTCGAAAAACACTCAAAGAAATTGCTTGGAAGAACAGGTGGGGTGAACCCCTATCATAACCATACTCTCAGGAGGAGTAGGTGGTGCCAGATTTGCAGCGGGAGTCCTTCACGAGTCACATGAGGATGAGGAGATCATAGTCATTGTTAACACTGCTGACGACGACGTCTTCTACGGACTCCACGTCTCACCCGACATTGACACAGTACTCTACACCCTCTCGGGCATTGGTGACTGGGCCCGCGGATGGGGCGTGAAGGACGACACATTCAACTGTAACGAGATGCTAGGCAGGCTGGGAGTCGAGAACTGGTTCAAGATTGGGGACAAGGACTTAGCGCTGAACCTGCTCAGGACAAGCCTCCTTGCCCAGGGGTCTAAGCTATCACAGGCAGTCGAGAAACTCAGAAAAGCCTTGGGAGTGAGGGCTAGGATACTGCCCATGACAGATGACCCGGTAAGAACTATAATCGAGACTGACAAGGGCACGTTACGATTCCAAGAATATTTCGTCAAACATGGATACCAGCTCGAGATAAGGGGAATAAGGTTTGCTGGTATAGATGATTCTGAACCACTCCCAGAAGCACTCCAGGCGATTCAGGAGTCAGACGTAGTTGCCATAGCTCCCAGTAACCCCATAGTCAGCATAGGGCCGATACTGGCTCTGAGAGGAGTGAGAGATGCTATGCGCAGAAGCCGTGCTACGAGACTAGCGGTAAGCCCCATAGTCGGCGGCAGGACAATAAAAGGGCCGGCAGATAAGATGCTTCAGGCACTTGGGATAGAGCCCACAGCCTATGGAGTCTACAAAATGTACAGGGATATAATCGATGTGATGGTTATCGATAAAGCAGACGAGAAGGAAGCTGAGAGAATAGAAGCAGAGGGTAAACAATGTTTCGTCCTTAACACCATCATGAATACACTCCAAGATGCACGAACGCTTGCCTCACAGATACTCTCGAAAATTAGAAGAGAGTGAAGGCTGGGCGTTATAAGCAGATATGCGTCATCACGAAGCATATACACGCATTTTCATGACAATGTTTATACACCGGTGCGTGAAAGAAGCGGGGGATGGATAAGTCTGAGATAGATACACCTGCCCTGATAGTTGATTTAGATGTCATGATGAGGAACATTAGGGAGATGGCTAAGCTTGCGAGGGAGAGAGATGTGAAACTGAGGCCCCACGTAAAGACCCACAAGGTTCCCGAGATAGCGAAGATACAGGTTGAGGAGGGCGGGAGAGGCATCTGCGTACAGAAGCTTGGCGAGGCAGAGGTAATGGCGGCAAACGGCCTAAACGATATCTTCATAACGAACGAGGTTGTCGGCCAAGTTAAACTGTCTAGACTTGCGAGGCTAAGAGAGCAGGTAGACGTGTATGTCGCCGTCGACCATCCTGACAACGTTTCAGACCTGTCTAGAACTATGAGAGAGCAGGGGCTTGAGCTTGGAGTTTACGTGGATGTGGACTCTGGAATGCATAGGACTGGAGTTCCGCCTGAGAAGGCTCCAGAACTAGCCGAAGCAGTCTCCAAAAGTGAGGGGTTATACCTGGTCGGCATAATGGCTTATGAGGGACATGCAGGTGGCCCCATAAATAGGGAAGAGCGGATATCGCTTATAAACAAGGCTATGGAGCAGACACTCCTAGCCGTAAGGCTCATCCGTCAAAGAGGCATCGAGGTAGGTGAGGTGAGCGTCGGGTCCTCCGCTACAGTCAGATATAGCAGCACATTTGAAGGGATAACCGAAATACAGCCAGGCATGTATGTTTTTAACGACTATTATCTAGTCGAGAGGGAAGCGGCGACAATCGACACCTGTGCATTACATGTGCTCGCAACTGTAATGAGCAGGCCCTCTCCGGAGAGAGGAGTTGTAGACGCAGGCTCTAAGACATTCCACTTCGACATGAACAGGTATCCTATAGCCGTAGGAATAGAGGGTGTGGAGATTGTCAAATTCTCAGAGGAGCACGGCTGGCTAATACTTAGGGGCCAAGCCCAAGAGAAGATCAAGTTAGGCGACAGACTCGAGTTCATCCCATATCACGTATGCCCCTGCGTAAACCAATTCGACATACTTTATGGGCTCAGAAGAGACAAAGTAGAGAAAAGTTGGACAATCGCGGCCAGAGGCAAAGTCACCTAAAGGCGAAAGCCAAAGATAGGCGATTCAAATCTCTCTAAAATAGGGAATTATTTCCTTGCTGAAAGCCAATATTGTTCTTTCAGGAGAAGCACTAAAGTCAGTAAAAATAAGATGTGTAGTTCCAATTTTCCGGTATCTATCAATGACATCAATAAGCCCGTCAGCCTTTCTCGATATGTAATAATTCTGTAGTATCTGTTCATCGGTAATCTGCTTGGCTGAATCCTCAATCTTCATGGGATCAGGTTCATTGAAGTTTTCCGCAATCAATGTTCCTGCATGATATTTTCTTATTTTCTTGATAGCGGCTTTTGCGTCACCTAACGCGCCCTCTATTAGCACAACCTTTTCCATTCTCCTAACATCTTTGTTAGACTCTCTAGCGGCTTGCTCGAAGGCGGGGAAGATAAAGTCTCTACATCTCTCCACAGTGCCATATGTCATTAGGTGGTCTCCATACATTCCAGCATAAGTAGCAGCCTTGGGGCCCCCTGCCGAGAAAAAGATGGGAACATGGCCCTTAGGCTTCACGTAAAGAAAAGCCTTAGACATTTTGAAGTATTTTCCATTAAAGTCGAAGGGTATCTGCTCTTTGAATAGACGCCTTATAAACGAGACAGCTTCTGCCAGCCTCTCGATCCTCTCTTTCCAGGATGGCCAGTAGCCCAGAAATCTCTCCTCGTTGATCGCTTCCCCCGAGCCCACTCCCAAATAGATACGGCCGGGATACATGGATGATAGCGTCCCCACCGCCTGTGCCACTATTGCTGGATGATAGCGTCCCCCTATTGGTACTGTCACATCAACGCCAAGCGGTATTCTCCTCGTCCTCTCAGCCGCTGCTGCCAGAACGGACCAGACGAAGAAATTATGCTTGAAAGAGTGATGCCATGGATAGATGTGGTCGCCAAACCACAATGAATCGAACCCAGCTTTTTCGCATGCTCGTAGAAAAGGCATAGAGTATTTATCATCCATCCAGAATGAGACGTCTAGCCCTAACTTGAACCTACTAACCATAATACGCCTTAAAATCTGCAGCGTCGCTGAGTTAAAAAGTTAACCCTGCAGAGATTTTACTGAACCAGGTCAGATCCATCTAAGGGCAGGACTCCGAGATTGATCGGGAAAAATCTTCTGTGAAAAGCATCATTATCCGCATTCTGTTTGAAGGGATATGGACTATCTTTCAAAATGATGAGGATGGTGGGACCGCGTATGTCACGTGGATTAAACATTTAAGATATGGTGTGTTTCTTGGATAAGCGTGAATTGGTCTTGAGTTTTAATCCTCCCCTGATAGATCTGCACCAGGATATCTCCCTTTATTATGTGCTTGGAGGCTATGGGTTGAAGTTTAAGCCGGAGAGTTTTGAAGTCGACCTACAGGGCAGGCATGGCGATATTCCGAAATTCAAGCGGGCTAATGTTAGGGTAGTCTTCTCCTCGATAGCCCATATCATCCCCACACAGAATCAATTCAGGCTCAGACAACAGGTTTCTGGATATGGCGTGAAAGTAGGGGCTATGAGGATACGTTCACCCACGATGATAACATTGGAGCACATCAAAACATACTATAACTTACTAACTACCCACAGGGATGATTTAGCACTCTTAGGAGACCCGTCAGACCTTCAACAAGTGGAGAGAAAAGGGAAGACATGGTTTCTGATAGCCATCGAGGGGGCGGAGCCACTTGAGGATATCGAGGACCTTGACCTATTCTACATGCTGGGTGTAAGGTCTTTACAGATAACATGGAACTTTGATAACAAGTATGCCGCGACATGCATGTCGAAGAGAGACTATGGCTTGACAGGGGATGGCGAGGAGCTTATTGAGAGATGTAATGAGCTTGGCGTAATCATTGACCTAGCACATGCAAGCAAAAAAAGCACAATCGAGGCATTGGAGTTATCGAGGTTGCCAGCTATTGTGAGTCACGCCAATGCATCCTCTGTCCACCGGCATGTTAGGAATCTTGATGATGATGAGTTGGACGCTTTGAGAAAGAATGGGGGGGTGGTGGGTGTCACGATGATAGAGCCGACTCTAGGAGGTGCTGCAGATGTGAAGCGAGTGGCTGATCACATTATGTACATTTTTGAGAATTTTGGCAAGAATTTAGTCGCAATAGGAACAGACTTTTTCGGGATTATGCATGTAGACGAGCCTAAAGGTTTGGAGGATGTTACAAAGTTTGGCAACCTATGGTCTGAGCTCCTCTCCCGCGGGCTGACAAGAGAGGATATCGAATTGATCGCGTATAGGAATGCTTTAAGAGTTATTATGGCGAACAGTGCAAGGTGGAAGCCTAGGATCTTTTAAACACCTTCTGCTACGCCCAGACATTTATAACAATGCACCTACCATATCATATTGTCAGTATTTTCTGGGTCATGGTTAATGGAGGCTCCTAATGCTTTTCCATCTCGAACACCCAGATATGTGGTATTCACAATGTCTGGGCCCGGTGGGATTCGAACCCACGACCTACCGGTTATGAGCCGGCCGCTCCACCTGGCTGAGCTACGGGCCCGACCTAATCGCCCCTTTTCAGCTATATTTTCTATCTGGGGGAAATTTAAGGTATCTCGTATGGTGGCTAGATAAAGCTTTAGTTGTGGACACATCTTTTGCAGGGGGGCGATTATGAGTCGGGAGGAGAAGAGGGTTGAGGTAGCCTCCATTTTAAAGGCTGTCTCATCTCCTATAAGGCTCTCAATAATTGAGGCATTGAATACGTCGCAGATGAACTTCTCCGAACTGATAAAATATACCGGGTTAAGCGAGCAGAGCGAGGTTGGGAAATTTACATACCATCTTAAGACGCTGTTGAGAGCCGGACTAGTCGAGTATTCTAGCAGATCACGGGTATACTCTTTGACGCCCCTCGGCAGTGTCATGGTTGAGATTATACATGGTCTTCACCGAAGAACCACATCAAATGGCCTGATCGCTCTGGGCTGGGACTATTATCCTGAGCAGTTCAACAGGAATATAATAGCTGAGTACGCTGTAGAGGCGGTTCGCATCCCCATAGACTTGGCCCGGCGGGTCAGTATTCTCATCGAGAAAAGGCTTGAAGAGCTTCAGGCAAATATCATCCCTAGGTGGCTTTTAGAGGACTTCTTAAGAGTAGAGCTACTTTTCAGCAACGTAGGTTTGGAGAAGCTTTCAAACATCACACCAGCAGGTCCAACCATCCAGGAGCTCTACAAAGTCTTTCGTAGCTCCGTTGAAAAGGGGAGTCGGGAGTTGTTGAATCGCTACATACATGAGACAATGATGAGAAGACTGGTTGTTGAGAGGTTCTTCCCGGAGATGCTTAGACAACAATATTACCTTGGCGAGATTGATCTACACCCACTAGCGCTAAGCCTAACACATGTCCTCAGCATATCGCTCGCCAAATATGATGAATCTACTGTAGGCGCGGCCATGAAAATGACGCTCAACGACCTCACCTTCAGGGTAGACACTGAATCAAAACCCAATCTTTCTCCAGACCCTTGGTTCGGCTTGCCAGAGAATGTATATTTTTTGGTCGAAGACTCGATCCCCGAGATAATAAGTAAATACTATGCAAAAGGGGTGGATGATTCTGGGCTGGAGGCGGTGCTTAAGAGGGGTTCATGGTCTGACAGGATTAAAATAGGGCTGCCCGCTCGGAAATCCGCCCCCCTCGTCTACTCCTACTATCAAGGCGCGGAGACCCTCTTTACCCAATATATGATTAGAACATCTGCTGCGAGTGGCTTCGGAATATACTCGATAATTGGTATAAATGCGCTGAGACTGTTAAGGAGTTGCGGGTTTGAAAAATCTGCGATGCTTCAGGAGATGAATATCATGATTGGGAGACTTAGTAAATATCTGAAGAAATGCGTCCAATATCTTCATACATTCCACGAATACTCCTCCAAGATACAGATGTTCTATCTTCTAGCTCCTATAGGATTAGTTGAGGCTCTAAAATCTATCCCAGATGGTCTGGAAGGGGAGAATAAATATAACCTATTGTTCCAGGTCGTGGAGTCTCTTGTGGAAGCGGCGAATAGTATTCCAACTCTACGGGGAAGGGTCATTGTGGCCTCATACTGGCCAAGCAGGCTATCGGCCAGGCTCTACTCCATCGACAGAGTGATGCTCGTCGGTGGACCCTCAACATCCTCAGAAGCTTTAACACCACTATCCCCCTACTGTAACAGCCTCTCAGAGATCTTCTCCTCACTTAATTTAGACCAGATATACAGTCTTGCTCGTCTATTGGGTGGGATAGTAATGAAGGATCAATTCTTGGATAGGCTGGTTGAGAGGCATGGCAAGGAGCATGTACAGGACCTGCTACAATCACTCCCCATACTCCTAGTCGCATCATTTTAAAGCAGCCTAGGATCTCTGAGCTCTGAGATTCATAATTGCGCGGGCCAGGTCACCCCCACTCTCTATGAGGGCTTTTCTGGCCTCCTCCGCCTCAACACCAGCCTGGGCTGCAACAAGGGCTACATCCTCGGGGCTCGGCTCATATTTAGGCAATTCAGCCTCTTTTTGCTCCAGACTCTCAACCTCCTCGCCACCAACGATCTGATAGATTTTACCTGCTTGCGAGTTTATGGCCACGACAGTAGGCCTATTTATCTTGATTGTCCTGTCTTCGAGCTCTATCGTTACCTCC
>Ga0105160_1000144_pt1 | contig 34861 bp, 31 predicted proteins | sample GXS110809BmetaG_FD_89591 | JGI IMG/M metagenome (GOLD analysis project Ga0105160, IMG submission 89591) | Hot spring microbial communities from Gongxiaoshe hot spring, China to study Microbial Dark Matter (Phase II) - GXS 110809B | ecosystem: Environmental > Aquatic > Thermal springs > Hot...
AAGCTAAGCTCCCCACTGGCACCGTGGTGCTCCGGTGGAGCGCCTTGGCAGGTGCAAACCACTATCGTTATTGCCTCACCACAAACTCAACGTCCTGCTCACCCAATGTTTCGGTTGGAACAGCGACTCAAGCAACCTTCACAATCACGAACACAAATTTCCGACCCGTCTACTGGCAGGTGCGCGCTTGTCTTGATGCGAACTGCAATCGCTATGTAGATGCAGACAGTGGGCAAGCATGGAGTCTTCTGTTCACTCCCTTCCCCTTCCTGGTAAAAACTGATTTGAGTGACTCAAAAACCCCCTTGTCTGTAGGGTTCAGCTGGCTCAGAATGCTCACCTACCCTGTTGTGGACCACTACCGCCTGTGCTACAGCACTAACAGCGAGGGGTGTGTGCCAAACATTGTGCTAACAGACGTGCTTGCTTTGAGGACTAATATCTTTGCTGCTCGAGTAGAAGGGCTGCTCCCAAACACAACGTATGTTTGGCAGATTCACGCTTGCCTGGACCACGAATGTGATACCTACTACGCCGCCGACCGCGGTAAGCCTTCAAGATTCACCACTGCCAGCCTGCCTCCTCCTTTTGGCAAAGCTACACCACCCAATGGCTCATCCGTGCAGCAACCCGTGAGGCTTCAATGGACGCGCACAGGTGAAAACCCAGACGACTACGTTTACTACTACTGCTACAGTGAGGATGCGCGATGCACCCCGAACCGCTTTGCGGCTACACAGCTCTCCGTGTATGTTTACGGGTTGCGCCCGGGTGCGACCTACCGTTGGCTTGTGCGCGCGTGTGATAGCATAGTGGGATGCAGCGCACAGCGAGAGGCGGATGAAGGACAAGCGTGGAGCTTCACCACGGAGCACTTGCCGACCACCTTCTCCAAGCGCGCACCTGTGAATGAAGCCGAAGATAGACTGCTCGAGGTGCGCTTAGAGTGGGAGGCAGTGCCCCAAGTGCATCACTACCGCCTGTGCTACAGCACAGAATCCACTTGCGAACCGCAGCAGAACGTCGGACCCTCAACCAGCGTCGTCTTGACAGGGTTGCAACCGAGCACAACTTACACCTGGCAGGTCCGCGCCTGCGCGGATGTCGAATGCACCACGTTCGTTGATGCCGACAACAGAACGCCTTGGCGCTTCCGCACAGGCTCTCTCGGCATTGATGGTTCAGCACCAGGAAGCATCGATGCGGAGTTGCTCACTAGCCACCCCGAAACTGGTCTCCACCCAAGACCGTTGATGGCTCATCTTGGTGAGCCGTTCACCCTCACCGTGCGTCTCGTGAACGCGCATGCATTCACGGCGACAGTGCACGTGTCTCTGGCACTGCCTACGGGTATCGAAACCCTTACTGCCACAGGGCTGCATTCGCAGAACCAGCCGCCAGCGCTCTCGTGGAACAGCGTGGTGGTTCCGCCGAGCACGACGAAAGACATTGACCTACGCGTGCGGGTGAACGCACAGCTGCAAGCTGAACAGAACGTTAGGCTCGAAGTGAGTGATGCCAACAGCACTGTGGTCTCAGCCCCAGAGATTGTGCTGCTTCAGCCAAGAACCTATTTGCCGCTCATTCTCCATCGGGTCCGTTAAGGCAGCGGCGGCACATAGTCTGGGTTGCGCCACTCCAGCAGCGTGGACCAACCGTCGGTGGGCGGGTCGTGCAAGTAGTTTTGGAGCAAGCCGCGCAGCTCAAAACCGTTGCGCAACTGCGTGGTTAGCGTGCTGTCGAAGATGATGCCCGCGACCACGTGGCGAACGTAGTCCGCGGCGCTCATTAAGTGCTTGAAGTTCGCGTAGCCTGGGATCATGCCACCGATCACCTGCCCGCGTAGGTTGAGACGGCGACACAATGCCTTGCGCGCATCGTGCAGCATGCGCGCGATGCCGCGCCCACGGTAGTCGGGATGCACGCACATATCAATGCCGTAGTAGTAGTTGCCGCGCGGATTGTGATTGGTAAGCCAGCCACCCGCGATGGCTTCGAGAAAGGTATGGCCCTGAAAGTATTCCGGCGCAATGCGCTCGTAGTAGGTCAAGAACCCCGAAGTCGAGCCGACGACGCGCCCGCTTGCGCGTTCGAGAGCGACAAATTGCCCCTCTGGGAAAAGGCGGATATGGCTGAGAAAGTGCTCGGGCTTGAGCTGCTCCTCGTATGCCAGAGTTGGGTAACACAGCGGCTGCAGCGCCGCACAGGCCTCCACGTGCTCGGGCTGCATGTTTTGCACAACGAACGCTTCTGCCATGGAGATAAGTCTATGTGAGGCAACGCAGAGGCAAAGCGCCATTTGTGCGCTAGCATTACGCTGCCTTGTCCGCGAATCATCCTTTTGCTCGACCTGCGGGCTATGACTTTCTCGCGCCGCAGCTCGCGGAGCTGCCGTTCTTCCGCGCGTTGCTGCGCGCGGTGGAGGCGCGTTTCTACCAGTCGCTCCCTGTCCTCCCACCCGTGCTCGATCTAGGCTGCGGCGATGGCAGCTTTGCCGCTCATGCCTTCGCGCAGCCGCTCGACGTTGGGCTGGACCCATGGCGCGCGCCTTTGCGCGAGGCTCATGCCCGAAAGGCGCATCGTCTACTGACCCTCGCCGACGGTGGGCACATGCCTTTCGCTGACGGCGCGTTTCAGACCATCGTGAGCAATTCGGTGTTGGAGCACATCCCACACCTCGACCGCGTGCTCGTGGAATGCGCGCGCGTGTTGCGCCCAGGCGGCTATTTGCTCTTTTGCGCACCCTCTGATCACTTCACCGACTGGTTGATCGGTGGTGCTTTGTTCGGGGAGCGCTACCGCCGTTGGTTCAATCGTATCGCACGGCATTATCACTGTGACGGCCCGCAGCGCTGGCGTGAGCGACTGGCAGCAGCTGGCTTGATCCTGGAGCGCTGGTGGTACTACTTCTCGCCGCGCGCGCTGCGCGCGCTGGAGCTAGGGCATTACCTCGGCGTGCCCAACTTGATCAACCGCGCGCTCTTTAAGCGCTGGGTGCTGTTTCCCTCGCAGCGCAATCCGACGCTGCGTTTGGTCGAAGCCGTGCTGCGCCCGATCTACGAAGAACCGCTCCCCGAAGTCGGTGCTTACCTCTTCGGTGTGGCACGCAAGCCAGAAGCCTGAGTTCTACAATCCGACGTGATGGCTTCCTCGGATTTCGCGCTTTGGCTCGCGTGGCGCATCGCGCAAGGGATTGACGCAGGGGTAGGCGAGTGGATCTTGGTGCGTGACCAGGCAGGGCACGATATGCTCCTGCGCGAAGTTGCCACCGCCCTCGCCGAGGCTGGTGCTACACCGCTGATCGAGATCGCCACGCCAGAGTGGCTGGCTCGTGTGCTCGCACATGCGCCACAAGAGGCCCTCATGCACTTCGACCAACATCGCCGCATCTGGCTAGAGCAGTGCCACCGCATCGTTACGCTCGACGGCGGCCTGCTCGACGCCGTGCAAGCTGACGAACACCGCCAGGCACTGTGGCTCGAAGCACAAGTGCGCTTGATCGCCATCGAGGAGTCGCGCCACGTGCCGCATCTTGTGGTCGCCGTGCCCACCCCCAGCAAAGCTGCGCAGCTCGGCATGACGCTCGAGGTGCTGACAAGCACGTTACTTGACGCCCAGCGCGCGACGTTGTTCGACCTAGAGCGCCCCATGGATCGAGTGCTCCTTAAAGCCAGCGAGGCGCAGCGGTTGCAGGTGCGTTTTGCTGAGGACGACGCGCTGTATCTGATGCGCGCAACAACGCAATGGCAGCGCAACGACGGCTACATCGAAGCCGAAGACGTTGCGCAGCACAACACACTCGCAACGCTGCCCGCAGGTGCGCTTTCCACCTCGTTGGCGCCGGAGACCGCGCATGGCGTGCTCACTGTGCCCAACGTGGGCAAGCTTCACTTCGCGGAGGGGCACGTGGTGCAAGTGGAGTCAAGTGAGCTGCCCGCAGAGATGTTGCTCGGCGCGGCGCCCGTTGCGCTACGCCTCGGGCTGAATCCCGTGCTGCGCCAGCCTCTTGGTTGGTCCTGGGTGGATCAGCTAGTGCACGGCGCAGTGACGCTCGACTTCGGCGATCACCCGCTTGGCGAGATCACGTTGCACGGTGCGGCGTTGTGGCTGGAGGATTGGCAGGCGTTCGGTGCGTGAGCTGATGCTACGGCGCGCGCAGTGGCGCGCTATCGTTCAACACCTTGAGTCAGCGTATCCTGAAGAGAGCTGCGGGCTGCTGCTCGGCACGATCCGCGATGCCGTTGGCGAAGTAAGCGCGGTGCATCCCACGCCCAACGCCTGGGAACCCGCCGCTGAACGCCGCACGCGCTTCCTCATCGCGCCCGAGGACTTCGTGCGCGCGGTGCGCTATGCCGAGCACAACGCTTGGGAGGTGATCGGGTTCTTCCACTCGCATCCCGATCACCCCCCATTGCTTTCGGACGTTGACCGCGCGCTTGCCTGGTCGGCGATGGCGATGCTCATCGTGAGCGTGCGCGCAGGGCGCGTTGCCGAGGCGCGCGCGTGGTGGTTGAGCGAAGACGGCGCGTTTGCCGAGATGCTCGTGCGCGTGCAGGATTAGCAAAGCAACGCGTTAGAAGCCGTAGCGCACGTACACCGTCTTGGTGCGGGTATAGAAGGCGCGTGCCGCCTGTCCTTGCTCCTTGAACGTGTTGGCGCTGCTGGCTTTAAAGCCGCCAAAGGGCGCCTGCGGCGCCACGCCCGAGGTTGGCTCGTTGATCTTGACCACGCCTGCCTCGATGCGATCGGCGAAGCGCAGCGCCTTTTGCAGGTCATGCGTGACGATGGCGGCAGAAAGCCCATAGCCGATCTGGTTCGCCTTCTCCACCGCGTCGTCGAAGTCTTTGGCACGGATGATGCCGATGACTGGACCGAAGATCTCTTCCTGCGCGATGCGCATGGTAGGCTGCACGTCGTCGAAGACGGTGGGTTGGATGAAGAAGCCGCGCTCACTGCGCAGTGGCTCGCCCCCTGCGATCAGCCGCGCGCCTTCTTGCTTGCCGATCGCCACGTAGTCCAAATCCGTCTGGAGCTGTTCGGCGCTCACTGCTGGTCCCATTTGCACGCCGCTCTGCAATCCATCGCCCACGCGCAACGTGCGTGCCGCCTCGGCAAGGCGCTGCGCGAAGGCATTGGCGATACCCTGCTCGACGATCACGCGGCTGGTTGCCGTGCATGCCTGTCCCGTCAGCCCAAAGCCGCCGCGCACCACGATGTCCACCGCGAGGTCGAGGTCGGCATCATTCAGCACGATGGTGGGGTTTTTGCCGCCCATCTCAAGCTGGGTGCGCACGAAGTTGCGCGCCGTCTTCTCATAGATCTTGGTGCCGACGGCATACGAGCCGGTGAAGCTCAAGCCGTTGATGTCTTTGCTCTCAGCAAGTGTATCACCCACGCGGCTGCCGCTGCCAACGACGAGGTTGATCACGCCTGCGGGCACACCTGCCTCGACCAAGATCTCGACCAACTTCAGCGCTGTATGTGGCGCCAGCGAGGCGGGCTTAAACACCACCGTGTTGCCGTACACAAGCGCTGGCGCGATCTTCCAGGCAGGGATGGCGATGGGGAAGTTCCACGGCGTGATCACCGCGACGACGCCAAGCGGCTCAGACTTGGTGAACAGCAAGGTCTCCGGTGTGTTAGCGGGGATCACCTCGCCACCAGCGCGGAAACCTTCGCCTGCGTAGTAGCGGAAGATGTCGCGCGCGCGGAGCACCTCGGCTTTGCTCTCGGCGAGTGTTTTGCCTTCCTCGCGCGTGAGCGTCTCCGCGAGTTCATCTGCGCGCGTGTGGATGATCTGCGCGGCTTTATCGAGGATCGCGCCGCGTGCGGGTCCGGGAAGCGCAGCCCAAGCTGGCAAAGCCTCGCGCGCTGCGGCGATCGCGCGCAGCGTGTCCTCGCGCGTGGCGGAAGCGAAGTAACCGATCACCTCGCCCGTCGCAGGGTTGAGGTTCTCGATCACCGCGCCGTCTGAAGCGGACACCCACTCGCCTGCAATGTAGTTTTTAAAGGTCTCGACCATGGCGCTGGCATTCTATGACGGGCGCGCCTCACTGTTGTCCCACAACCGCCATCGTGCGGCTGAGCTGCACATCGGGCGCGCGCTGCGCTGCAACAAGCGCCGCCAATTCGCCGTTGCGCAGCGCCTCTTCAAGCCGCGCGTCGCCGTCGAGCAGACGGATGGCGATCCAGCGCGCATTGGGCACCCCTGGCGCGAGCTGCTGGATGAGGGGCACGAGCGCCTCCACCGCTTGTTGCACTTGCGGCGCAAGCTGCACGCGCAGGGGCTGCGTGTGGATGCGCCCTTCGATCACGTCTGCCATGGTGGTGAGCAGCGCCATGATGCCCTCGCCGCTGCGCGCAACGATGGGCACCGCCGGCACACCGAGATCGCGACTGAGTGCGCGCGTATCCACTTCGATCCCCTTGCGACGCGCCTCGTCCATCAGGTTCACCGCGACCACGGCCTTGTCCGTGATCTCAAGCACCTGGAGCACCAGGTTTAAGTTGCGCTCCAACGCTGTGGCGTCCACCACGATGATGGTGCAATCGGGCTGGCCGAAGAGCAAAAAGTTGCGCGCCACTTCTTCGTCCTGCGAGGCAGAGAGCAGCGAATACGTCCCTGGCAAGTCCACTAACTTGTAGCGCACGCCGTTGAAGACAAAACCGCCTTCAGCGCGGCGCACAGTTTTGCCGGGCCAATTGCCCGTGTGCTGCTTTAGCCCGGTGAGCGCATTGAACAGCGTGGATTTACCCGTGTTGGGGTTGCCGGCAAGCGCAACCACACGGTCGAAGCGGTCCATCCTGATGCCCATGCGTTCGAGCTGCGCAAACGCAGGGCAAGTTGCACAAGGATCAGCGGTTGGTGTTGGCATTGTCTCAAGTGAGCAGGTCAGCAAATTGCACGCGTTTCAGAGCGTAGCTGGTTTGACGAGAATCGCCTCGGCTTGGTGCTTGCGCAACGCGATCAACGTGCCGCGCACGCGATATGCGCGCGGGCTGCCAAACGGGGTCTGCATCTCCGCGCGGATCAACGTGCCCGGCGTTAGCCCGAGGTCGAGCAGTCGGCGGCGCGTCAGCCCTTGCAAGGCTGGATCAAGCGCAACGATGACGGCGTCTTGATGCAACGGCAAACGCGAGAGCGGCACAGCATCGGCTGGCTTTGGCGCCCCGGCAGGGGCCACACTGATGTTGGCGGCAATGGCAGGCGCAAGACGACACGTTAAGGTGCCGTCGGTGAGAGTGATCGCCTGGGGCGTGCGCTCGATCACTTGCACCACCTGCCCTACCTTCACGCCAGCCGCAAGCAACTGTTGGTAGGCAAGCGCAGGCTCATCCTCAAGATGCACCACGCGCGCGGGCGTGTTGAGGGGCCAATCGGTGAGCGGCGTGCCCTGTTCGCGCGGGATGTGACCCTCGCGGCTTGGGATGGGATCGCCGTGCGGATCGTGCTGGGGGTAGCCTAGCTCTGCCTCAAGCGCATTCACCTGCTCAGGCGTGAGCAAGTGCTCACGACGCTGCGCCTCATCATGCACCTGCGCCAGCGGCATGCGCGCCTCATCAGCAAGGTAACGTTCCAACAGCCGATGCGCGCGCACCACGTTCACCGCCCACTCGCGCCCCTCCGACGTGAGTCGGAGCTGCTCGTCGTGCGACTCGATCAGCCCGCGCGCTTCCATGCGCTCGATGAGTTGCAGCGCTTGCCCGCGCGGCAGGCTCAGCGCGCCGCTCAGCGACTCAGGTGAGGCGCGTCGGCCTTGATGCTCGCGGTTGAGCAAGTGCTTGAGCGCATCCTCGATGCGCTCTCGTTCGCGCCAACTGCGCCAAAGGCGATACCGCGCGAAAAGCCCAACGCGCGGCAACAGCAAGCCAAGCCCAACCAGCAGCAGGATCAAAAGCACAAACCAGAGCTCTGCCATTTTAGGCTAGGCTAAATTATAGAGAGGTTTCTGCTGCCGCGCATGCGCTGTTCAACTTACAATTGAGCTTATCATGGCGGAAGAGACCATCTTCGCCCGCATCGTGCGCGGTGAGGTGCCGGCGCGCATTGTGTATCAAGATGACGAGGTAACCGCATTCCACGACATTGCGCCTGTGGCACCTACCCACATCCTCATCGTGCCCAACAAGCCGATCCCCACGCTCAACGACGTCACGCCTGAGGATGGCGCGCTACTTGCCAAGCTTCTGCTCACGGCGCAGCGCTTGGCACGGGAGCTGGGCGTGGCAGAAAGCGGCTACCGGCTGGTGATCAACTGTAACCGCGACGGCGGGCAGAGCGTGTATCACCTGCACGTGCATCTGCTCGCAGGGCGCAAGATGACTTGGCCCCCTGGCTAACGCAGCCATGGCGCGCTACCTCATCACGGGCGGCGCTGGCTTCCTCGGCGCGGCGCTTGCCAACGCACTGGCGCAGCAGCGGCATGTGGTGCGCGTGCTTGACGACCTCAGCGCAGGCGATCCCGCGCGTCTTGCGCCAGAGGTGCATTTCACGCGCGGCGATGTGAACGACGTGCCCAAGCTGTGGACGTTGCTGCAAGGCGTGGATTGCGTGTTCCATCTCGCGGCGCGCGTCGCCGTGAGCGAGTCAGTGCTATACCCACGCGAGTACAACGCGACCAACGTCGGCGGCACAGTCGCGCTCCTGCAAGCCGTGCGTGATGCTGGCGTGCGGCGCGTGGTGTTTGCCTCCTCGGGCGCGGTGTATGGTGAGCAACCCTACGAACGCATCCGCGAGGACGCGGTGCCTAACCCTGGCTCGCCGTATGCCGTGAGCAAGCTGGCAGCGGAATACTACGTGAATGTGATCGGCGCGCTTTGGGGCATTGACACAGTGATCCTGCGCATCTTCAACGCCTACGGCCCCGGGCAGCCACTGCGCGTCTCACACCCTCCCGTCGTGCCAGCGGTGATCCGCCAAGCACTCACAGGTGGCTCCATCATTGTGCACGGCGACGGTCGTCAGCAGCGCGATTTTGTGTACGTGGATGATGTGGTGCAGGCGCTTATCACTGCCGCCAACGCGCCAAACGTCAACCGCCTGATCATCAACGTAGGCAGTGGCACAGCCACCAGCATCAACGACCTGGTAGCGACGGTTGGGCGTGTGTTGGGCAAGCGCCTAGAACCGCTGCATGTGACGGCAGAGAGCGGCGGCGTCTCGCGGCTGTGCGCCGATCTCAGCCGTGCGCGCGAGCGCCTCAACTACGAGCCGCGCATCTCGCTCGAAGAAGGATTGCAGCGCACCATCGAACACTGGCGCAAGCAACTTGGCGTCTAGGCGCGATCTGCAGCATACTCAACGCATGATCCGCGATCCAGTTCTTTCCCAGGAGTGGCATCCCGTCACCTCGGTGGCACAGCTTGCGCAGACGCCGGTTTTGCGCGTGCGCTTGCTCGGCGAAGACTTGGTGATTTGGCGCTGCGGCGAACACGTTCTCGCCTGGCAAGATCTCTGCCTACACCGCGGCGCGCGGCTTTCGCTGGGTTGGATCCACGACGGGCGTCTTGTGTGTCCGTACCACGGCTGGGAGTACGACGCCAGCGGTCAGTGCGCGTACATCCCCGCTCACCCCGAGCAAACCCCGCCACCGAAAGCACACGCACGGACGTTTTTCACGCAGGTGCGCTACGGGCTTGTGTGGGTGGCGCTGGAAGAGCCGCCCCACAACGTGCCTTCTTTCCCAGAGTGGGACGACCCCGCTTTCCGCAAAATCCTGTGCGGTCCGTATGCGGTGAAGGCGAGCGGCCCGCGCATTGTGGAGAACTTCCTCGACGTGGCGCATTTTCCTTTCGTGCACGGCGGCATCCTCGGCGACCCTTCGCGCCCCGAAATCAGCGATTACGAGGCGGAGATCACGGATGAAGGCGTTGTCGCACGCCGCGTGCGCGTGTATCAGCCGAACGGCTACGGCGACGGGCGCGGTGCCGAGGTGGAATACACCTACAAGGTGCTCCGACCGCTCACCGCTTACCTGCTCAAGGAGAGCGAGGGCCCGCGCTTTTCGATCTTGCTCGCCATCACCCCCCACGACACAACGGAGAGCACGGTGTGGATGTGGATGGCGATGAACTACGGGCACGACATCCCCGAGGCTGATCTGATTGCCTGGCAGGATCGTATCTTCGCGCAAGATCGCCCCATCGTCGAATCGCAGCGACCGGAGTTGTTGCCACTCGATCTTCAAGCCGAGCTACATTTGCGCAGCGACCGCACCGCGATCGCATATCGCCGCTGGCTGCGGCAACTGGGGTTGACGTTTGGCGTCGCCTAGCGGTTCAAGCTTTGGGTTCGCTGCCCAAGCGCTGGCTGAGTTCGATCAGCGCCTCGAGCTTGCGCAGCGCAGCCCCGCTGCGAATGCTCTCGCGCGCCATTTCGATCCCAGTGGCAATATCCGGCGCGGCATCGGCAGCATAGAGCGCCGCACCTGCATTGAGCAGCACCACATTTGTGCGGGCGGGCAGGTCCTCGCCGCTCAAGATCGCGCGCGTGATCGCAGCGTTGAAGTCAGGCGTGCCGCCGCTGAGGTCGTCAAGCGTGGTTGGCTCAAAGCCAAAGTCCACCGCGTCGAGCACGTACTCTGTGATCTGCCCGTTGCGCACTTCGGCAACGGTGTTGGGGCCGACGGTGGTCAACTCGTCAATGCCGGCGACCTGCGGCGAGGCGCTGCTCACCACGAGCGCGTGTTCTGTCTCCAATTGCAGCAACACCTCTGCCATCAAGCGCACATAGCGCCGATCCCACACGCCGAGCAGGTGGTGTTTAGCAAGCGCGGGGTTGCTTGGCGGGCCGATGATGTTGAAAATTGTGCGTTGCCCAATCTCACGCCGCGGCCCTGCAGCATGCTTCATGGCGGGATGATGCAGCGGAGCGAAGGCAAAACCAATGCCGATCTCATCAATGCAGCGCGCGACCTGCTCGGGCGTGAGGTCCACCTTAACGCCGAGCGCGTTCAGCACGTCGGCGCTGCCGCTTTGCGAGGAGGCAGCACGGTTGCCGTGCTTTGCCACGGGCACCCCTGCGCCCGCGACGACAAACGCCGCCGTGGTGCTGATGTTGAAGGTGTTGCTTTTGTCGCCGCCGGTGCCTACAATGTCAATGAGGCGCGGCTGATGGCACGGGATGCGCACCATATGCGCGCGCAGCGCACGCATACTGCCGACGATTTCATCGGCGGTCTCGCCCTTCATGTGCAGCGCGGCGAGATAGGCGCCGATCTGCGCGGGCGTTGCCGCGCCGACCATGATCTCGTTCATCACCGCCTCCGCCTCGTCCGCCGTAAGCGAGGTGAAAGTGAAGAGCTTCGCGATAGCCTGCTGGATCATCATCACGATGGGGATTATCACCAAAAGCATGCGCGGCATTTCTCAACAAGCGAAAACCATTCAGCGACGTGCTATAAATTTCTAAGACTGCGATGCGCATGATCTCACGTCGAACATTTCTCAAGCTTGCCCCAGGCGTTGCACCGCTCGTTTTCATCCTGCCCGCGCGAAGTGCGCAGGCACAAATCACTGCCGAGCCGAAGCCCAAGCCCACGCGCCGACCGTTCGGGCGCGCCATCGTCGGCGGGATCCGCGTGCGCGAGTTGCCTTCGGTCAAGGCGCCCGTCGTTCGACAACTCCAGCGCAACGAAGTGATCCCCGTGCTTGGGCAGGTGGAAAGCGAGGAAAGCCCAACCAACTACAACAAGATTTGGTACAAGACCAGCGACGGCTGGGTGCATTCAGCGCAGGTACAACCTTGCGAAAACACGCTCAACACCCCCATCACCCAAATCGAAAAGGACGCGCTGGTTTGGGCAGAGCTGACCGTTCCGCTCAGCCGCGCACGCGTGCAGCCCAACCCCGAAGCGCGCGCCCCTTGGACGCACTACTTTGGCACCATCTTCCAAGTGCTGGAAGTGCGCGAAGGCACAGACAAGAAGCTGTGGTATCGCATCAGCGACGGAATCCTGAGCACGCTGTGGGTCACCGCGGAACACTTGCGCATTCTGCCGCCTGAGGAGTTCGCACCGATCTCGCCGAATGTGCCGCCCGAAGCCAAGCGCCTTGAAGTGGACCTAAAGGCGCAGCGCGTATATGCCTACGAAGGCGATCGCAAGGTGTTCGAGGCGCGTTGCGCCACTGGTGCAAGCTTCCGTCAGCCTGATGGCACGCTGAGGAGCTTCCACACCACGCGCGGCAACCATCACATCTACGTGAAGACGCCTTCGCAGCGCATGTTCAACGAGCCGCGCACTTACGATCTGCCGGGCATCCCCTGGGTTGCGTATTTCACCTCAAGCGGCATCGCCTTCCACGGCACCTATTGGCACAACGACTACGGCAAGCCGCGCAGCCATGGGTGCGTGAACTTGCTGCCGGAAGATGCCCAGTGGGTGTATCGCTGGTCGTTGCCTGTGGCCCCGCCCGATCAGCGCTGGACGCGCCTGCGCGACCGCAAGCAAGGCACGCTTGTGCGCGTGTTTTAGCTTGTATAATCCCCACACCACGCGCCGAAGTGGCGGAACTGGCAGACGCGCGCGACTCAAAATCGCGTTCCTTTCACAGGAGTGTGGGTTCGACTCCCACCTTCGGCAATTTCCCCTGCAAATACATCTAGCCCCTCGTGCGACGTGAACGCGCCCCTCGGTAGAATGCGCGCGTCATGAGCATCCGCGTCACGATTTGGAACGAATATCGCCACGAGCGGAGCAGCGCCGCCGTCGCCGCGATTTACCCTCAAGGCATCCACGAAACCCTCGCGCAGGCGTTGCGTGCGCAGCCAGATTTCGTAGTGCGCACCGCTACGCTGGACGAGCCAGAGCACGGCTTGAGCGCTGAAGTGCTCCAAGACACGGACGTGCTGATCTGGTGGGGGCACAAGGCGCACGACGAAGTGCAAGATGATGTTGTTGAGCGCGTGGTGCAGCGCGTTTGGGCAGGCATGGGGTTCATCGCGCTGCACAGCGCGCACTTCTCCAAGCCGTTCAAGCGCCTGATGGGCACCGATTGCGCGCTGCGCTGGCGCGAGGCGAGCGACAAGGAGCGCTTTTGGGTGGTCAACCCAGCACACCCGATCGCGCAAGGGCTGCCCGATTTCTTCGAGCTGGAGCGCGAGGAGATGTATGGCGAGTTTTTCGGTGTGCCGCAGCCCGACGCGCTTGTGTTCATCAGTTGGTTCAGCGGCGGCGAGGTGTTTCGCAGCGGCTGCTGCTGGTATCGCGGCATGGGCAAGGTGTTCTACTTCCGCCCCGGTCATGAGACCTATCCCACCTATCACCACCCGCTTGTGCAACAAGTGATCGCCAACGCGGTGCGCTGGGCAGCTCCAACCCCCGTGGCAAACTTCACGCGCGACGTGCGCCGTCCCTCCGCGCCTTTGGAGCCGCTGCCGCAGCACTAGGGAAACAATCGGCGCGCCTTGATCTCGGCAACTGCATCTGCGCGGTAGCGGTAAAGGCGCGCTGGTCGCCCTTCGCCTGTGCGGAACTCGCCCGTCTCCTCGAGCACGCGCGCTTGCAAGATGCGCCTTCGGAAGTTGCGCTTGTCCAATTTCTCGCCCAGGATGGTCTCGTAGGCGCGCTGTAGCTGGCTGAGGGTGAACGTCTCGGGTAGCAGGCGAAAGCCGACGGCGGTGTACTCCAACTTGTAGCGCAGGCGCTTAAGCGCGTAGTTCACGATCTCCGCGTGATCGAACGCCATCTCAGGCAGGGCATACACTGACTGCCACTGCGCGTCAGCAGCGTCGCGCCCAGCGTGCACGGTGAGCGGCGTGGGCACGAGCGCATAGTAGGCGACGGTGATGGTGCGCCCGCGCGGATCGCGATCCAGTGCGCCGAAGGTGTAGAGCTGCTCGAGGTGCACGTTTGTCACCCCGGTCTTCTCGCGGAGCGTGCGCATTGCGCCCTCTTCCAGCGATTCATCCACGCGCAGTGCCCCACCGGGGATCGCCCACTTACCCTCAAACGGCGGCGTCTTGCGCTTGACGAGCAGCACCTGCAGGTCGTCGTCGCGCAACGCCAAGATCACTACGTCCACCGTGACGAAGATCTCCGACGTGCGCTCGTGAGCGCGTTCAGGCTCAGCACCAACAGCAGGCTTTGCCGCGAGCACAGAGTTCGATTGTATGCGCTGCTCAGCGCTACTTGAACTGCGCACGGCGCACGGCTTCGTCGGGGCGTGTGTGGATGCGGTCCACGGCGCGCGCGTCGAGGAAGTTTGCTCCGCCGCAACTCAGCGCTCCCATCAGCACCCGCGCGTGCTTCACCGCCATTGCCGTCACGTTTTGCACCTGTTTCGCTGTGACGCCGAGCGCGATAAGGCCATGGTTCTGCAAGTAAATGGTGCGCGGCGATTCACCCCAGCGATCTTGATACGCGCGCACTTGGTCACCGATCGCACGCGCGAGTGGCACGCCAGGATCGGTGTACGGCACGAAGACCGACTCTGGACCGCACACCACGATCTCGTCGGGCATGAGGTGGCGCGTGATGAGCGCGGCGTTGACGGAGCAAAGCACGCTGCACACCGCGGTGGGGTGCGTGTGCCCGATAAACTGTGCGTCGGTGAGCTGGTATAACAGCGCGTGGAAGAACGTCTCCACAGAAGGCCAAGGCTGCGCAGCATCTGCGCGCGCGGCGTCAAGCACAGCGTGCACCTCAACATCGGAGAGACGCTCGTGTTCCAACGCGCGCAGCACAGGCGCAAAGCGCACGTGCGCCACCTGATGCGCCGCAAGCGTTTGTAGGCTGGAGCCGCTCGCTTTGATCAGAAACGTCTCTGCGTCGAGCCGCGCGCTGACGTTGCCCTCGCCGATGATGGCGTAGTCGCGGCGCTCCTCGCCGAGGTGATGCGCTAATGCGAGCAGGTCGGCTAGGGGGTCCGACATGGGCTTTCAATCTTGGATCTGCACAAAACGCGGTTGCCGCCGCTCGAACACAGCGATGTGTGTGAAGCCCGCCTCGCGCGCGATGGCAAGCGCGCGGTCAATATCCGCACCCACATCCTGCGGCGCATGAGCGTCGGAGCCGACGGTGAGCACCTCGCCGCCCATCTCACGGAACCAGCGCACCACAACGGCAGGCGGGTTTGGGTTGGGCAAGCCGCGCCGCAGCGGCGAGGTGTTGATCTCGATGCCCTTGCCGCGTCTGATCAGCGCGCGCAACACTTCGCGCAAAATGGGCTCGTAGTCGCGGATGTCGTAGGCGTCGCCGAAGAACGCCGTGCCGTAGCGCGCTGGGTAGTCAATGTGTGCAAGCACGTCGAAATCGCCCTGCTCAGCCAACGCGATCATCTCGGTGAAGTAACGGCGGAACGCCTCGCGCCACCCGCCTTCGCACCAAGCGGTGAAGAATTCGGGGAGTACGGTGTTCACCTCGGGCGTCACCCAATGCAGCGAACCCAGCACAAAGTCCCAGTCGTGCTGTCGCAACACTGCCGTGGCACGCTCGGCGTGGCGGTGTGGCTCGCTGATCTCGATGCCTGCGCGGATGCGCAAGCGATCGCCGAACTGTTCTCGGCAGCGCGCGAGCGCCTGCATGTAGTCCGCGGGGCGGAAGTAAAAGCTTGTTGGGTCGCCGGGGTTGTAATCCTCGTGCTCGGTGAAGGCGATCTCTTGCAAACCGCGCGCGATGGCGGCTTGGCATTGCACTTCCATCGGCGCTTGGCTATCTTGCGAGAAGTGTGTGTGGCAGTGGTAGTCAACGCGCATGAGAGGCAACCTTAGCGTTTCTGCTCCGAGGTTGTAGATTGCTCTTGAGGGCGTGGGCGGTTTGCGGGTGTGGACGATTTGCCGTTGCTGAGCGCAGGATCGAGCGAACCAAATATGCGGTCTTCGACGTGGCGCAAGAGGCGCCGTGCGCGCGAGCGCAAGCCAGCCAAGCTGTAGCCCAATTGTCGCCAGGTGCGCCCTTTGCGATGGAAGGCGCGCGGCTCGCTCCACTGCACCGCGGCAGCCGCCCACGTCAGCCCGCCGCCGAACCCCACCATCACCACGCGATCGCCAGGGCGCAGCCGCCCCGTTGCAGCAGCTTCGGCAAGCGCGATCGGGATCGAAGCGGCGCTGGTGTTGCCATACGATTGGATGTTGCAGAACACCTTGTCCATGGGGATGTTCAGCGCGCGCGCTGCGGATTCGATGATGCGCAAATTCGCTTGGTGCGGCACGAACAGATCCACCTGCTCTGGGTTCCAGCCCGCTTTTTGAATCACCTCGCGCGCGGCGCGATCGAGGATGCGGGAAGCGAAGCGATACACCTCGCGCCCGTTCATTTTGATGGTGTGCAGGTTTTGTGCCAGCGCTTCGGGCGTGATCGGCATCTTGCTGCCGCCGGCAGGTAAGATGAGCAACTCGGCGCCGCTGCCGTCGGAGCGCAACAGGGTTGCCATCACACCGCCGGGCTGCTCGCGCGCTTGGAGCACCACCGCGCCCGCGCCATCCCCGAAGAGCACACAGGTGCTGCGGTCGGACCAATTCACAATGCGCGAGAGGGTTTCTGCGCCGATCACGAGCACAGTTTCCGCACTGCCGGCTTTGATGGCATCAGCACCCATGCTCAAGGCATACACGAAACCAGAACATGCAGCGTTGAGGTCAAACGCGCCGGCGTGATCAGCGCCAAGCGCATCCTGCACGAGCGAAGCAGTGGAAGGGAAGATGTGCTCTGGCGTTGCGGTGGCGACGATGATCAGGTCCACTTGATGCCCGCTCAAGCCGGCGACCTCGAGCGCTTCCTTTGCGGCTGCAATGGCGAGCGTGGCGGTCGTCTCGTGCGGACCAGCAATGCGTCGTTCGACGATGCCTGTGCGCTCGCGGATCCAAGCGTCGGACGTATCCACGATGCGCGCGAGGTCGTCATTCGTCATGATGCGTTGTGGGAGCGCCTTGCCCCAACCGACGATGTGAGCGTATCGCATGGCTCTGCTTGCGCTGTTGCGCGGCGCGCCTGATTATCCCGCGAATGCCTTAAGCACGAGCGTGGCGTTGTGCCCGCCAAAGCCAAAGGAGTTGGTCAACGCCACGCGCACTGGGCGCCGCACCGCGACGTTGGGCGTGTAGTTGAGGTCGCACTCGGGGTCGGGCACCTCGTAGTTGATCGTCGGCGGGATCACGCCGTGGTTGATGGCTTGCACGCACACGATTGCCTCGATTGCGCCGACTGCGCCGAATGAGTGTGCCGTCATGGACTTGGTGGAGCTGATGTTGATGTCGTAGGCAGCTTCGCCGAACACTTCTTTGATGGCGCGCGTCTCGTTGGCATCGTTGAGCGGCGTGCTGGTGCCGTGTGCGTTGATGTAATCCACTTCGTGCGGCGCGATCCCAGCTTGGCGCAGCGCGCGACGCATCGCCATGGCAGGGCCTTTCACGTCGGGCGCAGTGATGTGGAAGGCGTCGTCCGTCGCGCCATAGCCGACGATCTCGGCGTAGATGCGCGCGCCGCGTGCCTGCGCGTGCTCCAGCGATTCGAGCACCAGCATCGCTGCGCCTTCGCCTGTGACGAACCCATTGCGCGTCTTGTCGAACGGTCGGCAGGCGCGCTTGGGATCGTCGTTGTAAGTGGAGAGCGCGCCCATGTTGTAGAACGCCGACATGGAGAACGGGTTGATCGGCGACTCGCAACCGCCGGTGAGCACAGCTTGCGCGCGCCCGCTGCGGATCATCTCAAACGCCTCGCCGATGGCGTTGGCGCCACTTGCGCACGCGGTGACAATGCACAAGTTCGGCCCACGGATGCCGAAGTGGATCGCGATCTGTCCTGTGGCGGTGTCCGCCAGCATCATCGGCACCGTGAACGGGCTGATGCGCCGATGCCCGCGCGTGAGCATCACCGTGTGCTCATTCAGCAACGTGGTGATGCCGCCGATGCCGCTGCCGATCACGACGCCAACGTCGTAGGTGTTGTCCTCGGTGATTTTCAAGTTCGCGTCTTCCAGCGCCTGTCGCGCGGCGATCAGCGCAAAATGGGTGACGCGATCCATGCGCCGCGCTTCTTTGCTGCCGAAATGCTGCGCTGGATCGAACCCCTTCACTTCAGCAGCGATGTGCACGTCGAACTCACGATGATCAAAAAGCGTGATGTAGTCCACGCCAGACTGGCCAGCGATAAGCGCTTCCCAGGTTTCCTGGACGTTGTGCCCCAGCGGGGTGATCATCCCCATGCCAGTGACCACCACGCGCTGCGGCGTGATTCGATTCAAAGGTGCGTGGGTCATATGTGAACCTACCTCGGTTGTTCACGGGACGCAGGCATGCACGTAAACTTGTGCGATGCCCTCAACGTGAAGATGTGAAGAAGGCATACTCCCTCACAGCCGATCAACACCATCGGCGGCGAGGCGACACGCAGCAAGGAGGTCAGAAGCCAACCGAGGCTGTGCTCAAGGGGCGCGTGGCACTGCGCAGCACCCCGGCCACGCGCTACGCATGCGCAACGGGGGCCACTCCGTGAGGCGCTGCACGTGAATGGACTCGGGGATGAATAGCTCAAGCGGCGGGAGCGCGTGCCAGCCCAAACGCTCATCGCACAGCGCCGCGAGCGAACGCGCGTGTAGCTTGAGACGAATGGAGGCGATCCAATGCTTGCTGCCGCTGATCCACTCGTGCAAAGAGGCAGCAGTGACGAGCGCGCTAGCGAGCGCGTAAGCGACGAACATGGATAGCCCCAACGCAAGCGGCCCCGCGCTGAGAGCGTATCGCCAGCGGCTCAGTTCAAAGCGCCCGAGCACGTCAGCAATTGTACTCGTGCACCAAGGGCGCTACTCATAGCGCAGCGCGGCGATGGGGCTGAGTTGTGCGGCGCGCCAAGCGGGATACATGCCGAACAAGATGCCCACCGCTGTGGAGAACCCCACCGCCATAGCCACTGCGTCGAAGGTGACCACCGCGCTGAATTGACCGCGCGAGAAGAGCGCCACCAGGTTCGCCAAGCTAACTCCCAGCACAATGCCAATCGCGCCGCCGAGCAGCGAGAGCGTGGTGGATTCGATCAAGAACTGCTGCAAGATCACGCGCTTGCGTGCGCCAATCGCCTTGCGCAGGCCGATCTCGCGCGTGCGCTCGGTAACGCTCACCAGCATGATGTTCATGATGCCAATGCCACCGACAAACAGCGAGATACCCGCAATCGCCGCAAGGAAGATCGTCACAGCGCCTGTCACCGCGCCAACAGTGTTGAGCAAATCGCGTTGACTCGCCACGCTGAAGTCGTCTTCGCCCGCAAACTGGATGTTGTGCCGTTCGCGCAACAGGAGGGTGATCTGCTGCATGGCTGCATCAATGCGCTCACGGCTGGCTGCTTGCACCAGAATGATGCTCACGATAGGCTCGCCACGCACATTGCGCTGTGGGAACAGGCGCTCTTGGGCAGTGGTGATGGGCACGATCACCACGTCGTCATCGGACCCCTCTTGTCCGCCAACGCGCTGCGCCATCACGCCGACAACGCGGAAGGGGATGTTGTTGATGCGCACTTCTTCGCCGGTGGGGTCGTCGCCATTAGGGAAGAGCTTGCGGTAGGGGACATCGCCGAGCACCACCACGCGCGCGCCGCTGGCTAGCTCGTCCTGGGTGATGTAGCGCCCAAAGCGCACGGGGGCGTTGTTCAGCTCCCGATACTCAGGCACGGTGCCGCGCACGCGCGTCTCGTATTTTTGCGCGCCGCTCACCAGCTTGCCTTGTCCGCTGACGATCGGCGCGACGATCTTCGCATCGGGGACGCGTTCAGGATCACGCAGCGCAAGCGCATCAGCATAAGTGAGCGAGAGCGCCGTCCCCGTGCGCGCGCCAGGCTGAAACGCAAGCACACCTGAGCGGTTCGCACCGCCGCGCTCCACGCGCGCCGGCAGCACAAAGATGAGGTTTGCGCCCTGGCTCTCGAAGCGCCGATTGATGAACTGCTGCACGCCGTTGCCGAGCGACACAAGCGCAATCACTGCCGTAACACCGATGATGATGCCCAGCGTGGTGAGCACGCTGCGCAGCTTGTTTGCGCTCAGCGCGCGCAAAGCGACCTTCACGTTCTCGATGAACATGGCTTCACTCGTAACGGAGCGCCTGGATCGGGTTGAGTCGGCTGGCGCGGCGCGCTGGATAAATCCCAAAGAACACGCCCACCGCCACCGAGAACCCTACCGCCAGCACCACCGCCTCGGGGCGAACCACAGCGCTGAAATCCACAAAGCGCGAGACCGAAAGCGCTCCGCCAATGCCGATGACGATCCCTGCTATGCCACCGATCACCGAGAGCACCACGGACTCGATCAAAAACTGGCTCAAGATCGCGGCAGGCTTTGCGCCGATCGCCTTGCGCAAGCCGATCTCGCGCGTGCGCTCGGTGACGCTCACCAGCATGATGTTCATGATGCCAATGCCACCCACCAGCAGCGAGATCGCCGCGATGGCGGCAAGGAAGATGGTCAACACGCTCGTCACGGCGCCGAAGGTCTCGATAAGCTCCGCTTGGCTGATGATGGAGAAATCGTCGTTGTCGTCGGGTTTCAGGCGGTGTTGCTCGCGCAAGATCTCGCGTGCTGCGGCTTGGATGAACAGGCGATCTTCATCGCTAGCCGCTTGAAGGTATATCGTGGAGATCACGCGCTCGCCGGTGCGCGCGAAGGCGAGCCGCTGGAACAGGCGCTCTTGCGCGGTGAACAGCGGGATGAAGGCGATGGCGTCTTGATCCCCGAAGACCGAGGCGCCCTTGGACTCCATCACGCCGATCACTGTGAAGGGCACGCCGTTGATGCGCACCACCTGCCCGATTGGGTCTTCGTTTGGCTCAAACAAGTCTTTGACCACCGTCGTCCCAAGCGCAACCACGCGCGCACGGCTGGTGTTGTCGCTTTCTTCGATGAATCGCCCGCGCGCGGCATTCCAGTTGCGCACCTGTGCGAAGCTAGGCGTGACGCCGCTCACCTGCACTTGTGAGGTTCTCGAGCCGAAGGCGAAGTTGCCCACTGAGGTGAAGTCCGCGGCGTGCGCAACGATCCCAGGCACGCCGTTCACCACTGCGCGGTAGTCGGAGAGCGTGAGCACCGAGCTTTGTCCAAATCCACCTGGCGGTCCGCCGCGCTGGATGCGCCCGGGCAGAATGCCGATCAAGTTGGTGCCCGCGCTGGCGAACTGCTGGTTGATGTACTCCTGCACGCCAGTGCCGATCGCCAGCAGCGCGATCACCGCCGCGATGCCGATGCTGATGCCTAGCGTGGTGAGAAACGCGCGCAGCTTGTTGGCGCTCAGCGCGCGCAGCGCAAGCCGAACCAGCTCCGTGAGCAACATCGCTATAACTGCAAGACGCGATCCGAGCACGCGATGAGTGGCTCAAGCACCGGCTCATCGCCCACGATCTGCCCATCTGCGATGCGGATGATGCGCCGCGTGTGTTGCGCGATGCGCGGGTCGTGCGTCACGAACACCACGGTGATCCCCTTCTCCATGTTCAGCCGCTGAAAGATGCACATCACCTCAGCGCCGGATTTTGAGTCGAGGTTGCCGGTCGGCTCGTCGGCGAGGATGAGCGCCGGGTTGTTGACCAGCGCGCGCGCGATGGCGACGCGCTGTTGTTGCCCGCCCGAAAGCTCGTTTGGGTGATGATGCAGGCGGTTGCCCAAGCCAACTGCCTCAAGCGCCACCTTAGCGCGCTCGCGCCGCTCGCGCGCAGGCACGCCCGCGTAGATCAGCGGCTGCTCCACGTTGTCAATTGCTGAGGTGCGCGGCAGCAAGTTGAACGACTGAAAGACAAAGCCGATCTTCTTGTTGCGGATCTCGGCAAGCTGGTCGTCGTTCAACTTCTCCACATCCACGCCGTCGAGGCGATAGGTGCCCGAGGTTGGTTGGTCGAGGCAGCCGAGGATGTTCATCAGCGTGGATTTGCCCGAGCCAGAGGGGCCCATGATCGCCACCAGCTCGCCCGGATAAATGCGCAGCGAGACGCCGCGCAGCGCGTGCACCTCAACCGTGCCCATCTTGTAAACCTTGGTCACGTCGCGCACCTCGATCACGGGCGTTCTATCCTCGTGCTTGCCGTTCAGCGCAGAGGGCGCGACGATTTGCTCAAGTGTGGTTGTGCTCATCGTTCCACCTCCTCGCTACTGACCGAAGACGGTGCTCACGCGCGGCGCGAGGATCACGTCGCCTTCGTTCACGCCGCTGCGGATCTCGGTGAAGCTTTCGTTGCGCGTGCCGATCTCCACTTCTACTTCGCTCACCTGGTCACCGACGCGCCGCGTGACGAAGACCTTGCCGCTCTCGCGGTCGCGGCGCAGCGCCCAGTTGGGCACAAGCAACACGTTGTCGCGGCGCTCGAGCACAATGGAGGCGTTCGCCGTCATGCCGCTGCGCAAACCCTGCACGCCCCCGTCAATGCCCACGCGCACATCATACGAGACCACGCCGTTCACCAAGCGCGACACAGGTGAGATGCGCTTGACCTTGCCCTTCACCTCTACACCGGGCAACGAGTCTAACGTGATGCGCACCTCTTGTCCTTCACGGATCTTGGCGATGTCAATCTCGTCCACGGTGATGTCAATGTGGAAGCGCGAAGTGTCCACCACCGTGACCACAGGCTGCGTGCCGACCACTTCGCCAACTTTGATGTTGAGGTTAGCGATCTCACCATCTATGGGCGACTTGAGCACGGCCTGTTCGATGCGGCGCTGTGCTTGCTTCACTTGAATCTCTGCGAGGCGCACCTGGTTCTGCGCCGTGGCGAGCTGAACCTCGGCGTTGCGCAGCGCGATCTCCGCCTGCTTGAGCTGCGCCTCGGCTTGCTCAATGTCAAAGCGCTGTGCTGGTCGCAACAGGCGTTCCAAATTCGCGCGCGCAGATTGCACTTGCTGCTCAGCGGCTTTGATCTGCGCCTCGTCCGCGCCCTTGGCGACGCGGTCATACTGCGCTTTTGCTGCGTTGTAGTTGTTGGTCGCTTGCTCCAATTGCAATGCAGCGGGGGAGCCAGCGATCCCTGCAGGATCGAAGGCAAAGGCGCGGTCGTAATTAGCCTGCGCCTGGCGCAGCGCAACTTCGGCGTTGCGCAAGTTCGCTTCCGCAGCGGCAAGGTCCTCAGGTGTTGGGCCATTGCGCAGTTTCTCAAGCTGCGCTTCAGCGGCGGCAAGTGCCGCGCGTGCAGCTTCTATGTCCGTCTTGCGCGTGCCGCTCACCGTGCGGCTGTAGTTCGCGGTCGCAATGATCTTCTGCACGCGTGCGTTCTCCAGCGCATTCTCTGCTTGTGCCAGTGCGTTCTTCGCCTGCGCCAGGTTCGCCTCCGCTTGGGCAAGCGCAAGCTCAAGGTCAGTTGTATCGAGCCGTGCGATCACATCGTCTTTCTTCACGCGCTGCCCGTTTTCGACGAGCACCTCCGCCACTGTGCCAGGCTGCTGAAAGCTTAGACGCACGAGAGACTCAGGCTCAATGTTGCCTGTGGCGCTGACGGTTGCGACGAGCGAGCCGCGTGTGACCGACGCCGAGCGCTCCGCTGCCGACTCTTGGCGCGCACCAGGCGGCGCACAAGCGGCGAGCGCAATCACAGTGGCAAGTGCGAGAGGAAAGAACGCGGCTAATCGTGGCGCACGTTTGACGCTCATGTGCTTGCTCATGGTTATCTCTGCGATGACCGAAGAAAGCTTTTACATCACAGATGCGCAGTGCTTGGCTGCGCAAAACACGCGCTCGACTATAGCCAGCAGCGATTAGCCCCGTCTGAGATTCAGCCTAACAGTTCATTAGCACGTCTAACGATTAAAAAACCTTCAGGGCAGGCGAAAGCGCGTGAGCACGATCTGGTCGCCGACGAACTGCCCGTGCTCGTCATAGGCGGGGGCGCGTTTGAAATCTTGGGGTGAGTACCACACGAGGAGCAAGCGATACACGCCTGGCGCGGCATCGGCACGCACGGCGAGCGGGTGCGTGAGCGTGATCGGCGCGCCAGGCGCCCACTGCGCGAGTGGCTGTGTGGCGTCGTGCTGGGCAATCTTGTTGGCGCCTTCATCCAGCAACTGGAGCGAGATCGCCCACTCACCGCTGGGGAGCGCTTCGCGTCGCCAGGATGTGGTGAGAGTGAGGGTCTCGCCTGCGCGCAGGACGCGCGCGCTCGCTTCATAGCTGAGCAAGGCAACGCCGTTGGTGTAGCGCAACAGCGGCGTTTCTGTCGTGCGCGCCTGCAAAGTGAGCGCAGCGTCCAGGAAAAGACGATCTGCCCCGTCGGGCAGCGTGAGGCGTTCGCCCGTCGCGTGGTCGTACACCCCTACCACCCAACGCAACGTTGCAGGCGCAAGCGCCCAAGCAGGGATGCGCACCGTGTAGAAGTCGCTCCAGCGCCGACCAGCGGGCAGCTCGCTCAGCGCCAAGCGCCCCTGACCAGGGTGCATGTCGCGCTGCGCGAGGATCACGTCGTGTTCATCCACGAGATGCACAAACACGCTGTAGTTGCGCGTTACAGGTTGGCGCAGCTCCCAGTTCAAGTGCAGCGTCACGGCGTCGCCGGGGCGCGCTGTGAGCGCCTCGGGTTCCGCCGCGACGAGATGGACAGCGTCGCCGAACGCTGCGCCCACACGCTGAGCCAACGGGCGTGCCCAGCCATCCGCAGGCGGCGCGTATGCAGGTGCAATCACAAGTAGCGGCGTGAGCCAAGCGAGCGCACTGAGCGCGAGCACGCTGCCCAGCAGCACAGCGCGGTGCCACGCCCACCAGCCATAGGCGAGACCTGTTGCGATCAGCGCAATGCAGGGAAACATCAACCGACCCTGCGAGGCAGGCGTGAGCGAGGTCCAACGCAGCAGCGCGATAAAGGTCAGCCCGACCCAAGTGCCACCAAGCGCAAGCGCGCGCCAACCCGCGGGTGATACTTTGCCGCGCATCATGCGCCATACAATGCCGAGGAGCGCCATCCCCGAGAGCGCGTTGAGCACGTCATACACCCACGGCGGATAGATCACGTTCATCGCGCCGAACACGCCCCAGAAGGACCAAACAAAGCCTTCGCGCTCGCTCCAGAGCTGCGCGAGCGTCGCTGGCGTGTCGCGCCGACCCACTACGTCGAGGAAGGCGTTCCATCCCAGCCAATCGCCGTAGAGCGCGCGATTGCGCACAAACCACCAGCCGCTGATCGCCAACGTCACCAACGTCATCCCGCCGATCCACAGCGCACGGCGGCGCAGCCAAGCGCTGCGTGTCATCGCAGCGTCGTCTTGCGCGAGCAGCGCCGCCAAGCTGAACAACGCAAGCACGCCCAGCACGCTGCTCTTGCTCAGCGCGCCCAAGCCAGCAATCGCGCCTGCGAGCAGAGCGCTGCGCAGACTGAGATCGCGCAGACGCCACACGCGCAGCGCCCACCACGTGCCCAGCGTGCCGAAGAACACGGCGGCGTTGTCGTTGTTCACAGAGCCGCTGATGAAGGCAAACATCGGCGTGTGTGCGACGATCATCGGCACGCTTAGGCGCAGCCAAGCGCGAGGATCGCGTTCACCGTGCCGTGGGAAGAGCTGCGCCGCAGCGCGATAAGCGAACCACACGCTGCCAGCGCTCAATAACACTGAGACCAAGCGCGCGACGCGCACAGCAAGCGCAGCGCCTTGCCAAGGGAACGCATAGGCTTGGGGCGTTTGCAAGATGATGTTCACGTTGCCATCGCGCGTTGGGACGCCCATATCGCTGTGCGGATTGATGCGGCGGATGGTGCGCCAGTCGTGGTCGTCGAGCGGCATCGTAGCGAGCGCTGCCAGCCAGTAATACAGCGGCGGCTGACTGCCTTCCTGTCGCCATGGCGCCTCAGCGTCGGTTTGCCCAGCGCGTTGCACAGGCAAGCCACCGCCGTTCGCCAAATGCTGCACCAACGGGTAGTGCCAAAGCTCGTCGGAAGCCTCAAACAGCGGGGTAACCAGCCCGTAAAAACCGAAAAGTAACAGGGCGAGGATGACGACGAGCTGCGCAGCGCGCCGTTCAGCAGTAGCGCTCACGGGGAAGAAACAAGGGCGACGCTAACTCTCCTGCGCGGGCAGCTCATGCTGGTCGAGCAGCGCCAGGTTTTGGGTGCGCGCCTCGATATCGGCTTGGAGCTTGAGGATGCCGTTTCGAACGACATCGAGGGTGCGCTCCAGCTCATCTCGTAGGCGCATCAGCGTTTCCAATGCATAGCGTTCCGCCTCAGCGCGCAGCTGTTCTGCTTCACGATGCGCGCGTACCTCAATCAGTTCTGCGCGGTTGCGGGCTTGTTCCAACACTTGCGATTGCTCCACCAGGCGCGCAGCCTCCTCTTGTGCAGCGCGAATGATGCGCGTCGCTTCAGCACGTGCCTCCTCGATGATGCGATCGCGCTCTTGCTGAATCCGCCGTGCCTCTTCCACCTCTTTGGGGATGGACATCATCATCTGGTCAATGAGGTTGAGGCAGCGCGTCTCATCTACAACGCGCAATTTCGTGCCGGGAATGGTTCGCGCCTCGAGCACGAGCCCTTCGAGCCGGGAGAGCAAGTGTTGGATATCCATAGGCTACATGTGTCTTGCTGCCGATAGTGTGCCAACCATACGAAGGGACGCAGCCCTCGCAGAATTCGCTCACTGTGTGCGTAGATTGTAATGTCTCAGCATCTCAGCGCAAGGCGGTGTGCAGTTAGCTTTGTTCCTTTGGCATCTCTATGCGCTGCACCAGCCCGCGCGGCTCACCACCCAGGGGTTGCCCCGGCACAAGCGTGCTCGGCGCCCAACGCCCTGTGGCGCGTGAGGCATCGTAGCGCAACACGTCGTGGGTGCGTCCGCCCGCTTCCTCTACAGTCTGCACATATTGCTCGCCGAAGATCGGCGTCGTGTAACCAAGCTGGCGACGTGCCGCTTCGGAAAGGTGCGGCGTGAACGGCGAGAACAGGATCGTGAGCGAGTCAATGGCACGTGCAGCGACGTAGAGCTGCGTCCCTGCGCGCGCGCGATCGGCTTTGATCGTCTTCCAAGGCGCCTCCTGGTCAAGGTATTGATTGACCGCGGTAGCGATCTCTAAGGTGTCGAAGAGCGCCTCGCGCAAGTGCACCGCGTTGAGCTTAGCGCCGATTTGGTCGAACGCTGATTCCACACGAAGCAGGAGTGCTTGGTCATTGGCAGTGAGCGCCTGCGGCTGCGGGATGCGCCCCTCGAAGTGGCGCCAAATCTGCGAGAGCACACGCTGGATCAAATTGCCCCACTTGGCGAGCAGCTCGCTGTTGTTGCGTTGCGCAAACTCCGACCAGCTCCAATCAGCGTCGCGCGTCTCTGGCAAGATGCTGCTCAGGTAAAAACGCAGCGCGTCGGGCCCGAATCTCTGCGTGAGGTCGAGCGCCTCTAATGAGACGCCCAAGCTCTTGCTGAACTTTTGCCCGCCGAGGTTCAAGTATTGATTCGCAGGCACATCGTAGGGCAAGGTAAAGCGGCGCGGCGAATCGCCCTCGTCGAGGTTGCGCATGCCGATCAAAATCGCGGGCCAAAGCACGGTGTGGAACAGGATGTTATCCTTGCCGATGAAGTTGTAGATTTTGGCGTTGGGGTTGTACCAAAACGCCTCCCATGCGTCGGGCTGTCCTGAGAGCTTCGCCCACTCAATGGTGGCGCTGAGGTAGCCGAGCAGTGCTTCCCACCACACGTAAATGCATTTGCCCTCCGCGCCCTCGATGGGGATAGGGATGCCCCACGTGAGATCACGGGTGAACGCGCGTGGCTCCATCGTGCGCGCGTAACTGCGCGAGTACTCTGTGACGGTGCTGCGCCAGTAACGATCTTTATCCGCGAGGTATGCGAGCACTGCCTCGCGCAGCGCGGGCAAGTCCCACATGTACTGCTCGCTCTCGCGGATGGTGAGCACGTCATCAGGGTGGGTGCGGCTGCGCGGGTTGATGAGCTGTGTGCCGTCGAGCAGCGCGCCGCACTGATCGCACTGGTCGCCGCGCGCGCGCTCATAGCCGCACACAGGACAGGTGCCCTCTACAAGCCGATCGGGCAAAAACTTGCCCTGGCGCTCGGAATATAGCTGCCGTTGTTTTTCGGGGTAGAGATAGCCATTCTTGAGCAAGCGCCGGAACATCTCCTGACCGAGCGCGATGTGGTTTTGCGTGTCGGTATGCGTGAACAGGTCGTACGAGATGCCCAGGCGCAATTGAGTCTCCAAGAAGCGATGGTGGTAATACTCAAACACCTCGCGCGGGGTCTTGCCTTCCTTCTCTGCTTGGACCACAATCGGTGTGCCGTGTGCGTCGCTGCCGCTCACCATCACCACGCGGTTGCCCTTCAGACGTTGGTAACGCGCGAAGATGTCCGCTGGCAAGTAGCAACCAGCGATATGTCCCACGTGCAAGTCACCATTTGCATAGGGCCAGGCGAGGCAAACCAAGATGTCTTCCATCGTTAGGCAGCGATCATAGGCGATGAATCCACGTTTGCCGCGCCGATAATGCTGGTATGGCGCTGACTCCAGAATTGCTGTTGTGGTGGGCGCTTGTGTACGGCGCCCTGCCCATCGCAGCGGGGTCGCTGGTGGGGTTGCCGTTTTGGCTGCGCGGGCGTGTGCTTCTGGGCAACGCGCTGGGATCGGCGGTGATCGCTGCGGTGATGGTTGTCTTCATTTTGCAATTTCTGTTTGAGCTGCTCACCCTTGCCTCGGTGTTCGAGACGGATGTTTGGTTGCTGCCGCTGGGCGCACTGGTGTTCGCGGGCTGGCTCGACGTGCTCGTGATGTTCTTCATCAGCGGCGCGGTGGAGCAGCGCGTGAACCGCAAGCGCATGCGCCTCGACGATCTTTGATGCGCTTGACAACTGCGCCTGCCTTCGCAATAATTCGCTCAGCCTGCGTTGCGTCAGGCAAATCCGGCGAAAGCGAACGAGGAGTATCGAACTATGCCCAGTCGGAACACTATTCGGTTCTCGCCCTTGCTGCGACAACGAGCTTGTTGTTGGCAGCTTGCGGTGCGCCTGCGGGTACGCCCGTCGTGCAGACGGTCGTGGTGACGCAGGAGGTGGTCAAGGAGGTCGAGAAGGAGAAAGTAGTTGAGATCACCGCAACCCCCGTGCCTGAGTGGACCACCCCGCACCCGATCCTGAGCGACATCCGCGTGCGCCAAGCGATCGCATACTGCACCGACCGCGAGAAGTTGATCGAGTCGGTCTACGGCTACCTGCCCGAGGAGGATCGCAAGAAGCTGCTCATGGACACCTTCATCCCGAAAGACTCGGTCTGGTACGCCAGGCACGTGGACCCCAACGCAAACATCGTGGATTACCCGTATGACCCCGAGAAAGGCAAGGCGCTGTTAGAGGAAGCGGGCTGGAAGCTGCCTCAGGGTGGCTCGATCCGCGTGAACGACAAAGGTGAGCCGTTGGCGCTCCGCTTCACCACCACCAACGCGCCGTTCCGCCAGACATGGGGCGCCGTGTTCGTCAGCCAGCTACAGCAGTGCGGCATCCAGCTCCTGCCGTCGTACATTCCCGGCTCGATCTGGTTCGGCGGCAACTCGGGTCTGCGCCGCCGCGATTTCGAGCTGGGCGCCTTCGCCTGGGTCGGTGAGACCGAGCCACCAGGTGTGACGCTCTACGCGTGCGACCAGATCCCGCGCCCCGATAACGGCTGGCAAGGGCAGAACTACATGGGCTGGTGCAACGAGCGCGCGAGCACGGCGATCAAGCAAGCGAACAACACGCTGAACGACGCTGAGCGCAAGCGCTTGTATGCCATCGTGCAGGAGGAGTTCAGCAAGGACATGATTTCGCTGCCGCTCTTCCAGCGCCTTGAGGCCACCGCCCACAATAAGGAGCTGAAGGGCTTGAAGGCAGACCCCACGGAGTACTACACTGCTAGCATCGCTGATTGGGAGCTGCCCGGCAAGGACACTGTGATCATCGCCCTCGGTCAGGAGCCCGCTTCGCTGTTCCTCCTGCAGGAGAGCGCTGCCGTGGCGACCATCGTGGGACAAACGGTGTTCGGCACTCTCTACACGCAATACAGCTACGGCTTCCAGCCCGTGTTGCTCGAGGGTGATCAATTCCCGACCATCGAGAACGGCGGCGCGCAGAACGTCGAGGTTGAGGTGCAAGAGGGCGACCTCGTGGTAAACGCCGATGGCGATGTGGGCACCCTCAAGGGCGGCAAGCTCATTGACCGCGAGGGCAATGAGCTATCGCTGAAGGGCAAAGACATCAACGGCAACGAGGTCGAGATCAAGGCGGGCGTCAAGCTGCCGCAGCTCACCGTCACCTACAAGTTCAAGCCACACAAGTGGAGCGACGGCGAGCCGGTCAAGAAGGCGGACTGGGAGCTGGGCTACAAGGTCGCCTGCGACCGCGAGTCGGGCGCCGTGAGCTTCTTCACCTGCGACCGCGTGGTCAGCCACGAGGTGCTTGACGACAACAGCTACCGCGTCGTGTACGCCAAGGGCTACCAGCCGCCGACCTACTACCTGCCACCCTTCGGCTACTATCCGTCGCACCAGAAGTTGGCGGATGGTCGCACCCTGGCTGAAGTGCCGCCGAAGGAGTTCAAGAACCTGAAAGAGGTGACCGATACGCCGCTGGGCACCGGACCGTATCGCATCAAGGAATGGCAGCGCGGTCAGCGCATCGTGCTGGAGGCGAACCCCAACTTCTGGAAGGGTGAGCCAAAGATCAAGAACGTGATCTTCCAGGTGTTCGAGGGCGGTCCTGCGGGCGCTGTTGCGGCGTTGCTGCAAGGCACGGTGGATGTGGTCGGCAAGGAAGTGCTCGGCGCTGGCCAGGAGCTACAGACCGTCATCGAGGAAGCGAATAAAGGCACCATCGTCGCTGAGCCGATGGGTAGCCCGACCTGGGAGCACGTGGACTTCAACCTGAACGTGCGCTGAAGCCCGCGCTCCCTAACCCAACCTAAGCATCTTAACGGGCGAGTAGCTCAAGTGCATCTTTGAGCTACTCGCCTTTGTTCAATGGAGATCGCGAAGAGCGCCTGCACAACATTTGGGCGTGGCAATGCCAAGTCGGTCGTGCTTCGCTTTACAATGCAGCACCCTTTCTGAAAGTGTGTGATGTGAGGCAATGGCAAACTATTTGGTACGCCGGTTCATCCTGGTGTTCGTGATGGCATTTGTGGTCTCGCTGGCGTCGTTTGTGTTGCTGTACTCGGCGCCGGGCGGACCGCTGGAGCAGCTTGTGGCGCTCCAAAGCACCACGCGCCGCCCAGATCCGGACGAGATCGAGCGCATCATGAAACGCTATGACCTCGATCTCAACCTGTTCGTGCGCTACCTGCGCTGGCTCACAGGACATCCTCGTGGACCTATCGTCATCGGCGGGCAAGAGGTTTTTGGCGATCTTCAGGTGGGCTGCCTGAAAGAAGGACAGGCGCGATTGGTGTATCCCGATGGACGCGTGGTGGAGATCAACTGCGCCAAGCCCGTGTTCCTGCGCGATCTCGCTGAGCGCCCCACGGGGAACGGCGTGATCCGCCTCGACTTTGGGCGCTCGCAGCAGCTTGCGCGCGAACAGCCTGTGATCGAGCTGATTGAGTCGCGCTTGGGCAACACCCTCCTCCTCATGGGGCTTTCCACCTTCTTCGCCATTGCGCTCTCGATCCCGATCGGGATTTACTCCGCCGTCAAGCAATACTCGCGCTTCGACTATTTCTTCACCACGTTGACCTTTTTCGGCTCGGGGATGCCGACCTTGTTCACAGGCGTGATGGGGATTTTGGTGTTTGCATTGCTGTTCCAGCGCCTTGGCTTGCCCTATCTCCCCGCCGGTCTAGTGGAATCCAACCGCGACGCCGTGGTGCCGCTGCTCGGCACGATTAAGGCTGGGTCGTTCGCAGACCGCCTCTGGCACTTGATCCTGCCCGTCGCCGTGCTGACGTTCTTTAACCTTGCAGGGTGGACGCGCTTCATCCGCTCCTCCATGCTTGAGGTGTTGCGGCAAGACTACGTGCGCACAGCGCGCGCGAAGGGTGTGGTCGAGCGCCTCGTCATCCTCAAGCACGCCCTGCGCAACGCGCTGATCCCCTTCGTCACCTTGCTCGCGGGCGTGCTGCCCACCCTCTTCGGTGGCGCGATCATCACTGAGAGCGTGTTCAACTGGTCAGGCATCGGGCGCCTGTTCATCAACGCGCTGGTGGCAAGCGACTACCCCGTAGCCATTGCCTACGTGTTGATCTCGACATTCTTGACGTTGATCGGGTTCATCCTGTCCGATGTGCTCTACACCGTGGTGGACCCGCGCATTCGGTTAAGCTAGGAGTGCGTATGGCGACAACGAGCGTTCCGCTAACCAAACCCACAGCGCCAGTGCTTGCGGGCGCGCGCTCAGAGAGCCAATGGGCGATCGTGCTGCGGCGCTTCCGCAAACACCGCATGGCGATGATCTCGCTAGGGGCGCTGATGGTGGTCTTCTTGGCTTCGCTGTTGGCACCGGTGCTCGCGCCGTTCCCGCGCGATGCAACGGGGTTAGCCCCGCGCTTCTCTCCTCCTCTCACTGCGTACAACGGCCAAATGCACTGGCTGGGCACTGATCACGTCGGGCGTGATTTCTTCACGCGCCTGCTGTACGCCGCGCGCATCACCCTGAGCATCTCGTTTTTCGCGGCGACGCTCGCCACCCTGATCGGCATGACCCTCGGCGCGCTTGCTGGCTACTTCCGCGGCTTGGTGGATAGCATCGTGATGCGCATCTTGGAGTTCATGGCGTCAATCCCCGATTTCCCCATCCTGCTCATCGTGACTTCCATCCTCGCCAGCCGCCCCGAATCGCTGCCGATCCCGCGCTTCGTGTTGGACGCCATGGGAGCGCTGATGCTGCTCAGCCCAGTGGGCAATGAGCGTGCACAGGTGGTGGTGATCATCGTTGTGCTCACTGCGTTCGGCTGGATTAGCGCTGCGCGCCTGATGCGCGGCATGGTGCTCTCCGTGCGCGAGCGCGACTTCATCGAGGCGACACGCGCGCTCGGCGCCTCAAACGCGCGCATCATCCTACGCCACGTGGTGCCCAACGCCTTCCCGCCGCTTGTGGTGAGCTACACGCTGAGCCTGGCAGGCGCGCTCACCGCCGAGACGGCGCTCAGTTTCCTCGGGATCGGCATCACCGACCCAACCCCAACTTGGGGCAACATGCTTCAGTTCGCAACAAACTTCATGCTCACCGACCCCTGGGTGCCGCTGATCCCAGGCTTGCCCGTGGTGATTGCTTCGCTCGCGTTCAATTTCATCGGCGATGGGCTGCGCGACGCCCTCGACCCCCGCTTGAAGATGTAAGGCTAAACTCGTGCAACGTGATGGCGCTTGACACCATGACGACTTCAGTGACCCGGCTTACGACTTCGCAAACCCAAAGCACCTCCAACAACGGCGACTTGATGCTGGACGTGCAGGACCTGCGCACGTATTTCTACACCGAGGACGGCGTTGTGAAAGCGGTAGACGGCGTGGACCTCTGCGTGCGGCGCGGCGAGACGCTCGGCGTGGTGGGTGAGTCAGGCTGCGGCAAGAGCGTCACTTCGCTCTCGATCATGCGCTTGATCAGCCCACCAGGGCGTATCGTCTCAGGCAGGATCATCTTCGACGGCGTGGACTTGCTCACGCTGCCTGAACACGAGATGACCAAGATCCGCGGCAACCGCATCTCAATGATCTTCCAGCAGCCCACTTCGTGCTTGAACCCCGTGTTTAAGATCGGCGATCAGGTCGCTGAGGTGCTGCAGATCCATGAAGGGCTGGGCAAAAAGGCAAGTTGGGACCGCGCGGTGGAACTGCTGCGCATGGTGGGCATCCCTGAGCCACAAAAGCGTGCCCACGCGTATCCACACGAGATCTCCGGCGGTCAAGCGCAGCGCGTGATGATCGCCATGGCGCTTGCGTGCCAGCCTGAGCTGCTGATCGCTGACGAGCCGACCACGGCATTGGACGTGACGATCCAGGCGCAGATCCTGGACCTCATGCGCGAGCTGAAAGAGAAGACCGGCACGGCGATCATGCTGATCACGCATGACATGGGCGTCGTTGCCGAGATGTGTGACCGCGTGGTGGTGATGTACGCCGGGCAGGTGGTGGAACAAGCCGACGTGAAGACGATCTTCACCAACCCGCTGCATCCCTACACCAAAGGGCTGTTGGGGTCGATCCCGGTGCTTGGGCAATTGCGCGATCGCCTAGACACCATTCCCGGCACGGTGCCGAACTTGATCGATCCGCCGCCAGGCTGTCGTTTCGAGCCGCGTTGCCAAGTGTGCGAAGGCGCAGTGCGCGAGCGCTGCCGCACTGAGCTGCCGCCTCTGCGCGAGGTGGAGCCAGGACACTGGGTGCGCACGTGGTTATACGACTGAAACGCGCACGGAGGGCAAGAGGGAAAACATGAGCACTGAAACGTTGCTTGAAGTTCGAAACCTGGTGAAGTATTTCCCGATCAAGGGCGGGTTGTTGCAGCGCACCGTGGGCTACGTGAAGGCGGTGGATGGCGTCTCGTTCACGGTGCGGCGCGGCGAGACGCTCGGGTTAGTGGGCGAGTCGGGCTGCGGCAAGACAACCGTCGGGCGCACCATCTTGCGGCTGATCCCAGCGACCAGCGGCGAGGTGCTTTTTGAAGGACGCGATGTCTTCAAGCTCAACGCGCGCGAGATGAAGGCGCTGCGCAAAGATATGCAAATCATCTTTCAGGACCCCTACTCATCACTCGATCCACGCATGCCGATTGGCGAGAGCGTCGCAGAGGGGCTGCTTGTGCATGGCGTCAAAGACGCGCGCAAGCGCAACGAGATCGTGATCGAGATGTTGCGCAAGGTGGGTCTGGAGGATTATCACGCGCGGCGCTACCCGCATGAGTTCTCCGGTGGTCAGCGTCAGCGCATCGGCATCGCGCGTGCGCTGGCGCTGCGCCCGAAGTTCATCGTGTGCGACGAGCCTGTCTCCGCGCTCGACGTGTC
>Ga0105160_1000145_pt1 | contig 34779 bp, 37 predicted proteins | sample GXS110809BmetaG_FD_89591 | JGI IMG/M metagenome (GOLD analysis project Ga0105160, IMG submission 89591) | Hot spring microbial communities from Gongxiaoshe hot spring, China to study Microbial Dark Matter (Phase II) - GXS 110809B | ecosystem: Environmental > Aquatic > Thermal springs > Hot...
TAGCGGGGGGTGGATTTGAACCACCGTTCTCCGGGTTATGAGCCCGGCGGGATTCCTGGCTACCCTACCCCGCTGTATCTTTGTTGCGCGGCTCTGAATTTAAATCTTGAGCGCTTTTTGTTTGCCAAGCAGCCAGTAGAGCTCGTGTCGGGCCCAGGATTCAAGCCCTTCTTCTAGACCCAGTGGAGTAATGTAGTCGTGTATGAATTTGAGGTGTTCTTGGATGTGTCTCAGGGCTTCTTTTTCTGAGGTTTGGCGGCGTGTTTGGGTTCGGAGGAGTGTCTGGAGCGGTGGGAAGCTATATGGGAGTCCAGAATATATCAGTCTCGTGGCCGCGTATGGTGATAGATTCTTTTTGAGGCTGACCGCGTTCTCCGGGTTACAAACGACGACTGAGACATCGTGGAGGCTAGTCTTCTGTACCAGAAACCTGGCCTCTTCAAGGGCTCTTGCCTCGGATGCTAGCTTCATCTCGTTGATTAGCCGTAGCCAGTCAGCAACGTTTACCGTTCTCCTCAATGTGTCGCGCAGAAGCAGCGTCTGGAGCTCGTCGAGGATCTTCTTCTCGGCTTCGGAGAGATCTGAGAGGTAGCATATGACGTCTCTGCCTCTCGCGACTCTGGGCATGAGGCTAAGGAAGAACTCATTACCCCTCATGAAGACGGGGAAGTAATAGCGCCCTGAGGCAAAGCTTGTTACAACCTCGTTTAATAAACTTTTAAGGTCCTTGCCCTCAACCAGTTCATCGACCATCGATTGCAGCGATTTGGGGAGATTAAGGAATATGGCATCGTAGTCATCTTTTCCGAGGATGGTGCTTGCTTCTAAAGCTGCTCGGAGTGTCTGTGGCTTCGCAAGAATGTCTATCGCCGTCATCCTCTAGAAAACTGTGGGGGTGGGGTTGTTTATCTTGTTTAGATGTTCTCGGTGTTGTTCTGGCGGTTTAGAAGAGGAGTGAGAGATAGGGGATAAGGAAGAGGGAGAGGACGACTCCGACGACTGCGAGGCTAATAGCAAGGGTTGCCGCCCTCACCCCCTGCTCACCCAATCTCTTTCCGAGAAGCGAAGATATGGTGCGCCTGAATATCTGTCCACCATCCAGAGGGTAGATGGGGAGCGCGTTAAATATGCCCACGTTAAAGTTAACGAACCATATCCAGTAGAGAGCGTTGGCGGTCACCTGATATCCTGAACCACCCATGACAGGATGAATGTAGAGGCTGGAAAGTGAGAGGCACTCTGTCTCCGCCCCCTCAGGCCGCGTGCAAATCTGCGTTTCTGAAAAGGGGTGGAGGGAGCCTGGATATGATGGCGGCAGGAGATATATGAGGGGGTTCCTGAGGTAGGCGGATTTGTAAGTCTGGAGGTGCCGCGAAGCCCACTCCTGGATATCGGCGTACATGAGCCGGACGCCTATCATAGGCCTGCCGGCGCCCAGGTCTGCCACTCCGACTCTGTAGACGCTGGTCTCGCCTCCGCCTCTGGAAACCTCGATAATCACTTCTCCGTTATATCCGGCCGCAGAGATGGCCTCATAGAGGGTTGAGAGACTTGTTACTGGCGTGTTGTTGATCTTGGTTATGACATCGCCGGGTCGAAGTCCCGCCTCCGCCGCGGGTGAGCCATCGATTACGCTCTCCACAGTTATTATGGTGGCTGGCTGGAGGCTCGAGGTCAAGAAAATCAGCAGAGAGAGGGAGATAAGTGCTACTGCAATGTTTGAGGCTGGTCCTCCGGCTAAGATCCTCACGACGTCACGGGCCTTGCCAGTCTTCATCTCCTCTTCATCAGTTTCGACGAATGCGCCGATGGGAATGACCGTGAAGAGTATGAGACCGCTTGACCTGACGCTGTATCCGAGCCGTCTCGCTAAGACACCATGCATCCCCTCGTGGACAATTAAGGCTATGACGAGTCCGAGCCATCCATAAAGAATCGGAAGGTAGGGGTTAAGTCCGGGGATTAAGAGGAGGCTCTGGACTCCGGCCTCCCTCTGCGCCTCTTGCACCTCTGGCCGGCTAATCAGGGCGTGAAGCGATAGGAGTAGTAGGAGCATGCCCGTGGCCGCTATCACTGGAACACTCACGAGGGCAGCCCACCCGAGGAAGCCTACGGCTCTCTTCTGGCCAAGGACATCAAACACGCTTGAGAGTTTTTGCGACTTGACCAATATGAAGGGCGGCTTGAACTCAACCTCTAGCCATCTCCCCAACGTTGTCTTCCTCGCGACTATCAAGCCTATCTCCTACTCTCTTATATAAATCAATGCCCTAAGCACACGTGAGCTGAAGAATTGAACCTCGTTTCCTGAAACAAGAGAAGTATCACGGGCTATTGTGTCCATTGAATCTGGAAAAATTATAATCGAGGAAGGCCGAGGTGTTTTGAATGAGTTTAGTTGCTGTGGTGATTCCCACCTACAACGAGGCCGAGAATATTGGAAGAGTTCTGGAATCCCTTCTCGACGTGGCTAGAAGGTATAGGCTTGAGATCCGGGTGCTCGTGGTGGACGATAACAGCAGTGATGGAACGGTGGAGATCGTGGAGGGGTTTCAGGCGCGATCTGGCTCCGTGTCGATGCTAAGGAGGCCCGGTAAGATGGGTTTAGGGTCAGCATACGTCGACGGTTTCCGCTGGTGTCTCAGAAATCTAGAAGGCCTTGCAGTCGTGGTTGAGATGGATGCGGATGGCAGTCATGATCCCTCACAGCTCCCCTTTCTTGTAGAGCCCATCTTGAATGGTGTCGCGGATGTGGTCATTGGCTCAAGATATGTGGCGGGCGGTGGATGGCGAGGTGGGAGTTTAAAGAGGAGAATAATAAGCAGGGGTGCGAACTTATTGACCCGCATCTCAACAGGGATGAAGGTCAAAGATGCGACAAGCGGGTACAGAGCCATCGCTGGGACGGTCATCGAGAAAGTCTTCTCAAGGGAACAATGTTTTGAGTCTGGATACATCTTCCAGGTTGAGACGCTCTTCAGCTACCACAAACTCGGAGCAAGGATCGTGGAGGCTCCGATAGATTTTTATGAGCGGGGAGGCGGAAAAAGCAAGCTGAATTTCCGCGAACTGGTTATGTTCGCAGAGTGGTGTTTGAGGCAGTTTTTTAGCCGTATTAAGACCGGTTTTACTTGACGGCGCCTATAATTAGGCCTATGAGGAGACCCACTGCGAGGGCTGGATATTTTCCCAGTAGGAGGAGAAACTCGAGCATGAAAGCTGCTATCGGTCCAAAGAGGGTGGCGACGGAGTGTGGAGAGAATATGCCGGCTATGGTGAAGCCGAAGAAGAAGAGGATTATAAGCGCCAGTACTATGAGGAGAAGACCCTTGATGGCTCTCGCTATTCCTAAGCCGATAAGCGCCCCAGCCAGTAGTAAGACTACATTGATTAATAAGTCGCCTGGGCTAAGCTGCATACAAGCTATCAACTGTCAGAGATACTTATCCTTTCCTCTGTCAATAACAAGAGGTGTTGAGATAACTTTTGGTGTTAGGGGTAGGTTTTTTACCCTCTTTTCCTCACTATTGTTACAAGCGGCTTGATGTTCGGTCCTGAGGGCTATGGAGACAGGATAGAGGCGATCAACGGAGTTGTCAGATCTCACCTGCCCGTGCGTGAGGTAATTTACGTGGAGGGCGTCTTGACGTATAAGATAATGACTAGCGAGATAAAGGATAGCTTTAGAGCGATTTACTCGGAGCTTATAGGTATAGGTTTTGTGCCAGTAGCATTAAAGGTGGGGGACGAGGTCGTCTTAAAGGTCTTACCCTATAGGCCTCCACCGACCCGTAGAAGCCTCTGGCCTTTAATCCTCTTCATCGTGACTATCTTTACAGTTTTTCTTGACGGATTGATTAGGTCTGGAGGGCTTGGTGGGTTAAGAGGGGGTCTTCAGACGGGCTTGAGTTTCTGGGAAGCCGCGGCCTATACAATAGGTGTGCTCTCGATTATTGGGATACATGAGCTGGGGCACAAGATTTCTGCTAGGCATGACAACATAGATTCGAGCCTACCTTACTTCATCCCAGGAATACCCGGAGTTATGCCGACGTTTGGTGCTATAATCTTTCAGCGCGGGCCTATTCGGAATAGGGATGACCTTTTCGACTTGGGCGTGAGCGGGCCTGTAGCGGGTTTTGTCGCAAGCCTTGTTGTGATGGTTGCTGCTTTTCAGCAGGCTCAATGGGTTGAGAGGAGCGTTGTTGAGGAGCTTGTGCGTAACGGTAACGTTGTGCTACTTCCGTCCCCGATCATCTTCGACCTAACTTACTCGTTGATTACCCGGGGGCCAGGGTTTGTCCCCATCTTCTCGGCGTTAGGCTTTGCCGCTTGGCTCGGCATGGTTGTTACAAGTCTAAACCTTCTCCCAGTCTGGCAGCTGGATGGTGGAAGAATCTTTAGGAGCTTCACGAGCTTCAGGAGATATAGGCTCTTATCCTTTATCTCTATAGGGTTACTCTTCATCACAGGCTACTATTATCTTTCTCTGCTCCTGCTTTTCTTTGTCTTAACACCCATAGACTTTGCCCCGCTCGACAATGTCTCCCCCCTCTCAAGGTTTAGGAAGATCGCGCTCATAGGAGTGATTTTGATGGTGATTCTCACCTTCGTTATCTTGCCTGGACCTCTGCTGAGCCTCTTGGAGCCGCTAAGGAGGGTGTAGCCCAATATTTGGGACTCTGTGGAGCCCATCCCTTATGACGAGTATCTTTTGGCCCCGCCCATGAAGTCGAATCAGGTGCGAAACCCCCTCCTGGACAGTCTCGAATGCCTTGGAGCCAACAATTGCCTGGACTAAGCTTCTTGGGAGAGGAGTTGCGAGGTATGTCTTCGCGTTTTTAAGGATCTCTGAGAGCCGGTAGGCGATTATCTCGGATGGCGAGGAGTTTAGTCCTGGCTTTTCAGTCTCTCCCAGCTTGATGTACTGGTGGAGGTTTTTTACAAATTCTGGTGGGCCTAGCCCCTGCTTACACTCTGCAACAGCCAGTATTGTCGTCTCATCATTGCAGGTGGAGGCCGCTACTATAATGGCCTGTGCTACGTTGTAAAAATGCGAGTCAAGCGGAGCCTTCCCCGGAGAGACCAGTATGGAATGTGGGTCGAGTCGCTGGCTGGTAGGCGTTTCACCCTCAGCCCAGACTGCCTGAATGTTGCCGTCAGGTGTAAAGAGTAGTTCAAGGGCCTTCACGCTCAGCCCCGAGACATCGAGGTCTCGATGCCCGTGGAAGCGTAGTAGCCATCCAAGAATATCTCTTGGACTATCTGCGAATCCTTCAAGAAGGACCCTAGTTGTGGAAGGGTAGACGAATGTTACCTCTCCAGAGTAGGCGTCGAGTTGATGAAGGTTTCCAAGCGGCTCTATCTCAAGATTGCCGGCGAGTCCTCTGAGTTCTCCAACCGCGTCCTCAGCAATGTCCTCCCCAAGCCTCCACGAAGTGACGTAGATTTTGGGTGAGATGCTGGCGACACTGCTCAACAATGGCTCATATGCCTTTGCAGGTGGAAGATAGTCGATAATGAGTAGCGCGGTGGATGATAGTTTAGAGAGTTTTGAGGCGATCTCGGCCTCCGTCATCCTTGTTGTAAGGGGGGTGATTACTGTCGCCTCTTCCGGCGCCTCGAAGAATACCTCAGAGCCCCCCCAAGGTATCCAGTACTCCATTACTAGTCACTTACCGCTCTACTTTTCTCCCCCAGTCCGAGTGGAAGTATCCTTCCCGGTCCAAGCGTCTAAACATGTGTGATCCGAAGTAGTCTCTAACAGCTTGTATAAGGTTTGCCGGGAGCCTGCGCGACCTTATGGATAAATAGTATGACAAGGCGCTCGCGGTGGCTGGTGTGGGGATGCCTGCTGAGGATGCCTGAGCTACAAAGCCGAACCAGTTGGGCATCAGCTCCTCGAGGAGAGCCAAGTTTTTCTCAAGAGCCACGGTAGCAGCCTCACCTTGAGCGTATGAGAGCAGTGAATAAAGCTCCTCCACGATTCTGGACCTAATTATGCATCCAGCCCTCCACACACGGAGAGCCTCGGAAACCCTGAAACCATAGGTCCTCGCCCCCGCGTCGAGCAGGCTTATCCCCTGAACGTATGAGAGTAACATCGTGGCTCTCAGCGCATCCCTGACCAGCGTATTATCCTCATCCAGCTCACGTTTGGTAGCGGAGGCGTGTGGGGGACACGGCGTAATCTGCCTTAGGCCGCGCTGAGTCGATAGAGTCCTCTGCTCAACAGCTGCGGTGATTGTGGGTACGGCTACTCCCAATTCGAGGGCGGCCTCCACAGACCATCTACCCGTCCCCTTCTGTTCTGCCTCATCAACTATGAGCTCGACGAGCGGTCTCTGTGTATCTGGGTCAACATATTTGAGAACTTGGGCGGCTGCTTGTAGAAGAAAAGAGCGCAGCTCCCCTTTGGCCCACTCCTCGAAAATTGAGCCGATCTCTAAGCTGGAGTAGCCGGCCGCTCTCGAGAGATAGTCGTAGGCCTCTGCTATAGCCTGCATCACCGCATACTCTATCCCGTTATGGACTATCTTGACGAAGTGTCCTGCACCCCCGTCGCCGAAATAGCTTATGCATCTCGAGTTTTCGAAAATGGCCGCTGCGGGTCCAACTTTTCTCTCGGCGTCGATGTAGGCTGAAAAGTCACCCCCAATCATCATGGAAGGGCCTTTAAGGGCGCCTTCTTCTCCCCCGCTTATTCCGACTCCTAAAAACCTGGTACCTCTCGAGCCCAACTCCGCGAAGCGCCTATCGGAATCTCTGTAATGAGAGTTACCACAGTCCATGACGATGTCTCCCTTGTCCAGCATGCCGCTCAGGTCTGCAAGCACATCGTCTACCGGCTTTCCAGCCTTTATGAACAGAACAATTATCCGGGGCTTAGAGAGTGACTGGACAAACCCTTTCAGATCTGTAAACCCATAAATCATTCTACCCCTCGCTTTCCCTTCAATAAACTGGCGCGTCTTCTCAGCTGTCCTATTGTAGACGGCGACCTTCAAGCCCCGGCTCTCCAAGTTGAGAGCGAAGGCCTCCCCCATCACGCCTAGACCGTAAACCCCAATATCGGCTGAGCTCATCTCTGCACCACTCTCTTAACACCCTTCTCCAACAATTTTAGAGCATCTTTCCCCACGTAAACCTCATCCCCGGAAACTACGATTGGGCGTTTGAGCCTCGTCGGCTCGCTGATAAGCTTGTTTAGGAATCCGCGAAGACCAAGCCTGTCATACTCTATCAGACTCCTCCTCTGCCTTACAAGGCCCGCGGCCCCATACTTCTCAAAAGCCTTCTGAAGAATCTCAAAGCCCGGGGGAGTCTTCAACAAGTCTATAAATTCATACCTCATCTTAGAAGATTTGAATAAACTCTCCACATCTCTGCAAGTCTTGCAACGCCTATAGCCATAAAACTTCACAACCATCAGAGAATCACTCTGAGGATATCCTGATAGGTATTCGGAGGCTCTCGTAATACTCCCTGATCCAGGGAAGGATCTCTCTTCCGAGGAGGTTGAGGAATTTCTCCTCGTCGGGTGATGAGCTGTGAATGAATACTCTGTCAAAGCCCAGTTTAAGAAACTCTCCAAGAGCCTTGTAGATGTCGTCAGAATCGGAGGTTATGAGCCACGTCTTCTTGATCTTCTCAATCTCCACCTCGCCCACCATGCTCTCAAGCTCTCGAGGATCTGCGACGCGCTCCCTCTTCTCCCTCGGAATCGCGGTCGGCGCCCAGAAGACCGCCCCCTTAAGAGCCTTCTCGTAGTCGGGGTCATATGAGACTTTAAACTCCATACATCTGCTTAGAGAGGATACGTCTCTCCCCACCTTTCTGCCTCCCTCCTCTAAGGCGTTAACGATGGCTTGGTAGTTCTCGAGCCCCCTCGGATTTGTAAGGATGCCTTCCGCATACATCCCAGCTAGTTGGGCCACCTTCTTATCCGCCGTCGCTATGTAAAGCTTGATCTTCTTCTTGGGCTTAGTATAGAGCTTAGCCTTCACGAGTCTGTAATACTTCCCCTCATAATCGACGAAGTCCCCCTTCCAGAGCAAGTGTATGATCTCCACAGCCTCCTTAAGCCTCTCTACCTTCTCTGTATAGCTCGGCCACTGGAACCCCAACGGGACCTCGTTCATCGCGTGCCCTGTCCCAACAGTTAGGAATATGCGTCCGGGATACATGTAGTCGAGTGTGGCGAAGGCCTGCGCAACTATCGCTGGATGGTATCTGAAGAGAGGCGTCGTGACCGCTGTCCCGACCTCAACGCCCTTAAGCCTTTCGGCGACAGCGGTGAGCCATATCCATGGATGCGCGGAGTGTCCACCGTTATCTCGCCAGGGATGGAAGTGGTCGCTCGTGACAATTGTGTCGAAGCCCACAACAGATGCGTGTATGGCTAAATCTAACAGCCTGTCAGGGGGATACTGCTCCTGAGCGACCCAGTAGCCGAGGCTGATTCCCCTCATCCGCGCATCCACTCCCTTAGCCAAATATATCTTTACCCACAGCCATTCCAACGATTGTTAAAAATCTCTATAACGAAGGTAAGACGTAACTGTCTTGTGAAGGTAATACTGCTGTCCCACCCCATCACCAGCTCCACCCCCCTATACCCTGGAACCCCGCCCGTCGAGCTGTCCCAGCTCAGGAACATAGAGCGCGGCGACTCAAGCAATCTCTGGCGTATAGCCATGGCCAATCACACTGGGACACACGTCGACGCACCCAACCACTTCTACAGCCAAGGCAGAAAGATCTCGGAATACACCCTGGAGGAGCTTGTCTTCCGCCAAGTAAAGGTATTCGAAATTTTCAAGGAGCCGGGGGGCGAGGTTTCTGCAGGCGACCTCGAGCCGTTTAAAGAGACAATGAGGGAGAGCGAAATGATTCTCATTAGGACTGGTCTTGAGAGGTTTAGGAGACTCGACCCCGCCGCCTACGCCGAGAAGGGTGTTCTATTCTCTCCCTCTGCTGCTCATCTCCTAAGAGAAGCGGCTCCAAGGCTGAGAGGTCTGGGGATCGATGCCATAAGTGTCTCAACTCCCCTGAGAAGGGCTGAGGGGCGAGAGACGCACAGAATACTTCTCTCCGACAACAGGTTCCTGATTGTGGAGGACATGGCGCTAGAGGGGAAGCCCACGGTGTTCAGCTACGTCATAGTTGCGCCCCTCCTAGTCGCCGAGGTTGATAGCGCCCCATGCACAGTTATCGGAATCACCGAGTAGCCCTCCTCAAGCCTTGCAAAGACTCCAACAGCCTCTCTACCTCACCCTTAAAGTCAAGTGTTCCGTGACCCACCAACCCTCCACCCATCGCGCGCGGTATGTGAAGAAGCTCGTGTAGGACAACCTCGGCCTTCTGGCGCTCTGACAAAGAGTCGAAGCTCTCCGAGATGAACTCTATAACGTAGTGAGGCCTCAGACCCATGCCCGCCCAAAGAGCCCTACTCCCCGTATGGACGCGGGCTACAGTACCCCTAGCCCTTGCTTCGAAGCTTCTCACGCATCTAATCCTCGAGAAGTCTAGGTGGGAGAGACCGGCCCCCACCCCGATCTCCCTCACATACTCCTCAAGACCCTTATCCCTAACATATCTTGGCATAGCCACCACCGCTACCCAGAGCCCTCATATAACCCTCTAGCCGAAAAATACAAAGCATATAACTCCGCAGAAAGGATACACTCTATGGGATGATGACCAACGTCCACGCCGAGATATGAGGCATCGATGGGCAGTCTGACCCCGTCCTCAGCTTGTGCCGACGATATTGTGCATAACCATTAGGTCCTCTTTGAAGAGTGATAGTTGTTCAGGGATGGTCACCTCTATGGGCTCCCTGAGAGAGAGGTTTTTCTCCTTCTTCTGCTTCCAGACGCTGCTATTGAACTCGACCAGCGCCTCGGTGTATTTGGAGAAGCTTTTGTCCCAGCGTGGTATGGGTAATCTCTCCAAATGTATCGACTTTTCAGAGTATAGTGTCCTCCAGATGTAGTCTGTTATGAAGGGCGTTATGGGTGCCAACAGTTTGAGACAATTCTTGAGGATGAGGTGAAGCGTGTACCAAGCGGCCTCTGCGTTTCCTTTCTGGGAGCCGCGCCTCAGCGCCCTAATCTTGGTCATCTCAATGTAGTGATTCGCGAAGATGTTCCAGACAAAGTTTCTTACACGGGTTGCGGGGACAAAAAAGTTGAACTCCCTGTAGCCTCTCATCGACTCCTCTATCAGTATTGACAGCTCTGAGAGCACCCACCTGTCCGCGGGAGTCAGACGTGCGCGACTCGGCTGAGGAAACTGTGACACATACCTCGCAATGTTCCAGAGCTTAGTTATGAATTTCCCCGCACTCGCTATTCTCTGCTCAGATATTCTAAAGTCGTATCCAAGGCTTGCCTCCTGTGCACACCAGAACCTGAAAACGTCGGCCCCATATTTTTCCAGTATGGGGCGCGGGTCGATGACGTTCCCCCTGCTCTTACTCATCTTTTCACCCTTCTCATCCAGCCCCATCCCACTAATCCAAACAGCCCTGAAAGGCGGCTTTCCTGCCAGCTGATAGCAGCGGAGCAGTGTGTAGTAGAGCCAAGTTCTTACAATGTCTTTTCCCTGGGGTCTGACGGAGACAGGGTAGGCGCGTCTGAAAAATTTTTCATCCCTCAGGTAACCCGATATGAAGAGAGGTGAGATGCTCGAGTCAACCCACGTGTCAAGCGTCCTCTCCTCTCCTTGAAACTCGGTGCCTCCACAGTTGTAGCACTTTTCAAAAGGCGGGCTCTCCATCCAGGGGCGATAATATTTTCCAGGCTGTGGCAGGTTTGGTTGTCCACAAGACTTGCAGTACCAGATAGGGATCTCTGTGGCGTAGTATCTCCGCCTAGAGATGGGCCAGTCGATTTTAAGCGAGTTTATCCAGTCTATCAGTAGCTGCCTGTGAAACTCGGGGTAGAACGTCATCTTGGAGCTTGCCTCTAACAGCTCCTCCTTAAGGCTCAGCTGCGTCAAATAGTACTCATCCATCGGGATGATCTCTATAGGCGTGTTAGACCTCTCACAGATAGGAATCTGATGTATTATCCTCTCAATCTTCACAACCCTGCCCTCATCTTTTAACATGTCGATAATCCTCTGCCTCGCCTCTTCGACAGTTAAACCCCTCAACGGGCCAGCGGCCTCCAGCATCCTACCGTCTGTGCCTATGAGTATAACCTCTTCCAAGCCTAGCTCCCGGAAGAGCTGAACGTCACTCTTGTCGCCATAGCTACAAATCATCACGATGCCTGAACCGAAGTCGGGTCTCGCAGCGGGGTGAGCAATTATCGGCACCTCCCTCCCATAAACCGGCACCAGCGCTCGCCGCTTCTCTAATCCTTGATACCTATCATCTGCCGGGTTGTAGATAATGGCTTTGCAGGCTCCTAAAAGCTCAGGCCTAGTGCTGGCAACCACAATGCTTCCCTCACCCACGAGGTCGAATACCATGTATACAAGATCTGTGGGCAGCTCGGCGTAATCGATCTCCGCGTCGGCAACTGTGGTGCCGCAGTCGTAGCAGAAGTTGTTAGGCCTGCTGGACCTGTAGATGAGCTCTCTCTTAAACAAGTCGATAAATGTTGTCTGTGTAAGCGCCCTATATTCCGGCGAATCGGTCCTGTAATGGTTTTTGAAATCTCCCGAGAGGCCAGCTCTCCTCATCACCCAGAGCATCTCAGACTCCAGCTCATCGAGTGTCTCAGAACAGATACGTATGAAGTCCGACCTAGGTAACGCTGTAAGCCTGATCTTCTTCTCCCTCTCCACATATCGCTCGACGGGAATACCGTTTCTATCAATACCTATGGGGAAGTAGACTTCATGCCCCATCATGCGTGCGGTCCTAGCAATCATGTCTATCTGGGTGTAGTGCGCAGCTGCGCCGATATGCCAAGGCCTGCCCGAGGGATATGGGGGCGGTGTGTCGATTAGGAAAAGCCTCTTCCTTGACTTTCCGTCGAATCTGTATAGGTCCTCCTCCTCCCATTTCTTAAGTATCTCTAGCTCGAGGCTAGGGTCCCATCTCGTCTCCTTCAGCTTTGGCTCAAACGCTGGGGCATCCAATGCTAAAGCTCAACTAGCTATGGAGCCATAAATATCTGTTGTATACTTCTCAGACCCCTCCTGTATCTCTGAGTCTTCCTCAACCTACTTCTCAGAGAGTAGTCGAGCTGGAGATAAGATGAGAATTTTTCGCCCACCCATCTCAGAATGCTCTCACCCTCCCTATCCAAGTCCAGCAGTGGAATTACCTTAACACAATCCAACCCATTCTCGACTATTCGCAACAGCTCGTTAAGAGTGTAAATCTTGCCTTTAACGCCTCTCTCGATCAAGGCACCCCGATCTCCAACTCCCTCGACGAGTATCGTGGCGCCTGACGAACATTCCTCGTTTAGAAGCTGAACGATATCTCGGATTTCCTCCTCTTCCTCGCCTCTAAATGTTTTCATTACTCAGTAAAACGTGGGGTCTCCAGATATTTAGTGTTATCACAATTTGCAACAGAAATCGCTCTTTTTCAGTGGAGTGGTGTTCCCAGATATTAATCAACGTATTACGAACCTTTATCTATGATACACTTTCAGACTGGTCCCCGAGGTGTAGTCTGGTTGAAGGTGGTTACAGTTCATCTTCCTGAGGCATACCTTGAAGCGATAGACGAACTGGTAAAGAGGCGTCTCTACCCAAACAGGGCCGAGGCCATTAGAATGGCTGTGAGAGATTTCATCAAAGAGGAGGCTCGGTCAAGTGAGTAGCCAGGAGTCCTTAGCCGGGGGGCATGAGGAGAATTTCGGTGTAAAGATTAAGCTACTGGGGCTAGGGGGAGCCGGAAGCAACACCGTCCACAGGCTTATCTCCTCCGGCCTATACGGCGCTACCGCAATAGCTGCCAACACTGACAAGCAACACCTCGATACGGTGAATGCCCACCACAAAATTCTCCTGGGGCCCAGAACTACTCGGGACCACGGAGCTGGCGGAAACCCTGAAGTAGGAAGATTGGCAGCTGAGGAGAGCGTCGAGGAGATCAAAAAATTTCTCGATGGAGCTGACCTGGTCTTCATAGCCGCAGGGCTTGGCGGGGGGACGGGGACGGGGGCAGCCCCTGTCTGCGCCAAGATCGCGAGGGAGCTGGGAGCTATAGTTGTGGGAGTTGTTACGATGCCCTTTAGGTTCGAGGGGGGTATTAGAAAGAGGATAGCTCTTAGGGGGCTCTCCGAGCTCCAACAGCATGTCAACACGGTTGTGGTCATCGACAATAACAGGCTGCTCGAGCTTTATCCGCAATACAACCTTAAGACAGCCTTCTCCCTCGCCGACGAGGTAATAAATAATATGATTTTGAGTATAACGGAATCGATTGTAAAGCCCAGCTTAATCAACATTGACTTTGAGGATTTCAAGACCGTTGTCTCGCGAGGCCGATTAGCAACTCTAGGCATCGGGAGGAGCAGCTCACCCAATAGAGCAGAGGAGGCGACCTTTAACGCGCTTCAATCACCCCTCTTTGAAGGTAGTATGGACCTCGAGGGTGTGGGTGCCGCGATAGTGCATGTTACGGGAGGCGAGGACATGAAGCTTAAAGAGGCCTCCAGGCCGCCGGAGATAATTTATGAGCTGATGGGTGATAACGGGCTGATTGTCTGGGGTGCAAGGGTGGACAACTACTACAACGCCACGATGCAGGTCTCTCTGATACTGGCCGGTCTTGAGACTGAGAACTACATAAGGGATATGGCCAACGCTGTTCAGGAGGTGGGTGATCTCTTCCCTAAGAGAGAGCATGGGAACGAGAGCCAGACGAGGAGGGAGGCTGCGGAAGAGCCTGCGAGAGCCCAAGCAAGCGAGGTTGACGAGCTGGACAGAATAATCTCGGAGCTCGGCATAAAGAGGCTCAGCGGACAAAAGGCAAGCATCTAGGCTTCTAAGACTCTGCCAGCGCTTTCCCTCCTAACTTAAGGCTCTCAATATCTTTTATCTTCCTAAAAAGAGGCTTAGGCCTCTCAATCCTTGTCCCAGGCAAAACAAGCTCGCTACCCAACCTATCCCAGCTCTTGCTCATGCCAAAATCCAGACCCAGCATCCTCCTCAGCTCTGAGGCTGTATCAGGTGTAAACATGTCTAAGAGTATCGAGAGAGCCCCCGCGAGCTGCACCCCCACGTAGAGTGTCGTGGCGGCTCTCCGCCTATCCGTCTTGACAAGCTTCCAAGGCTCCTTCATGTTCAGATACCCGTTCGCCTCTTTAACCAGCGACAGGACCTCGATAAGCGATTGCCTCTCCCTAATCTCCTCCATCAGCTCTTCGATCTTCCCCTTAGTCTCTGAAGCCTGGCTGAGGAGCCTCTCATCATACTCGTCTAGGTCTTGGGGGGCAGGCACCTCTCCATCGAAATACTGGTTGATGAAGGTCAAGACTCTGTGAACGTAGTTGCCTATATCGTCGTTGAGGTCGCTGTTTACGGTGGATATAAAGTCTTGCCACTTGAAGTTTGTGTCGCTTGTCTCGGGTCTGATCTTGATGAGATAGTATCTCCAGTAGTCGCTCTTAAGGAGATCGAGGGCCTCGTCGAGCCATATCCCTATCTTCTTGCTTTTCGAGAATTTCTGGCCCTCATATGTGAGGTATTCTGTGGCCGAGACGCTCCACGGGAGGGGGAAGTCGTCCCCGTGGGCCAGTAGGAGGGCTGGCAGGATGATTGTGTGGAAAGGTATATTGTCCTTGCCTATGAAGTATACAGTCTTGGTCTCGGGGTCGCGCCAATATCTTTCCCAGAAAGCGGGGTCCCCTCTCCGAACTCCCAGCTCAACTGTCGCTGAAAGATATCCGAGCACGGCCTCAAACCATACGTAGATCGTCTTACCGTCGGAGCCTGGGAACGGCGCCGGGATCCCCCATCTATTGTCTCTTGTAACCGCCCTCGGCTTAAGCCCCTCCTCAATCCAGTTAAGGCTAAATGCCCTGACACGCTCGGGCATCTTATCGTTTGCTGCAAGCCAAGCCCTGAGCTTCTCTGAGAGCTGTGGCAGGTCGAAGAACCAGTGACGCGTGGATCTCACGATGGGTGATAAGCCACAGATGGCACAGATGGGGTTGAGCAGCTCGAGGGGGTCTAGGACTCTCCCACAGGCCTCGCACTGGTCTCCCCTCGCGTGGCTATATCCGCAGTGGGGGCATGTGCCAAGTACAAATCTGTCGGGTAGGAATCTTCTGCAGTTTTCACAGTATAGCTGGTCGAGGTCTCGATCGAATATGTATCCGTTCCTGTAGATGCGTGTGAAGAATTCGCGGCAGAAGGAGATGTGGACTTCGTTATGGGTGCGGGTATAGTTGTCGAAGGAGAGGTTATATTTCTTGAAGAGGTCTACAACTTTTTCGTGATACTTGTCCGTTAGGCTCTTAGGGTCGACTCCCTGCCTAGCTGCCTCTACCTCGATTGGTGTGCCATGCTCGTCTGAGCCGCTCACAAATACCACATCCTCGCCCTTGAGCCTGAGGTATCTGGCGAAGACATCTGCCGATAGCTCAGAGCCTATCAGATTACCTATGTGCGGGACTCCATGAATATATGGCCACGCGCCTCCGACAACCCATTTGCCGAGTTTCCCTCACCAGACTAAGCAACGCGCACTCGAGTATAAATCTAGCCCAGCCTGCGAGAAGTCAACGCCTCTTCCTCAGCAACAGCGCCAACGCCGCTCCCAAGACTCCATGCCAGAATACAAGGTTAAGGATAAGTGCGTTGATGTTTACGACCCAGAAGTCTGCCGGCCCCGTAAACGTGACAAGTGTGTGAATGGCCCACGGGAATGGGAAGCCATAGCTGTCGTGTACAAAGTCGGGCCACTCGCGCCTAAGACCCCAGCCGAGCGCAGCTAAGACGCAGACAGACCAGGCCGCCAGAAGAGCCATGACTCGCCGCAGCAAGGCACCAGATAGAGGCCCCCCACATATATTAGCAATTGTCATATTGTTGTCCGCCCTCGGGGCGGTTGCATGTTTAAATTAATCGAGGATGAGTGGTTTGACTGGGCCCGTAGCTCAGGCAGGTAGAGCGGCCGGCTCTTAACCGGTAGGTCGAGGGTTCAAATCCCTCCGGGCCCGCGGTTGATCTAAGCTTGCCTCCAGCCAGCTTAAATATCGGGCTATGAATAGACATCAGAGAGCGTGGGCGAGTGAGGTATGTCGGCTAAGAAGATCGTGGACGAGATTGTAAAGCTGATTAAAGACCCCGAGACGGTTGGCTTGGCGACTCTCAGGCACTATCCGATGGAGAGGCGGATTTACAGGTGGTTCGGGGCTTGTGGTTTCAGCCTTGAGCTCGTTAGGTATGAGGGAGGGCGTAAGAGGAGGGTTGCTGTGCTTGTTGAGGCCCGCGCTAGGACTGCGGGGCGGGGCAGATTGAAAGGCTATGAAAAGTCTGGCGGCTCGGTAAGGTGCGTGATTGCTGAGGAGGTGAACGGGGGGTTGAAGTATAGGGTCTTGAGGGGTAGCTATCGAGACATGGAGGAGCTCTTCGGGGCCGTTGAAGCTGTTAGGAGTGCATTCTACGAGCGATACAGGGCGCTTAAGCCAGAGATGAAGGAGAAAGAGGTCTTCCACGTGGCGGGCATTCCTGATGATGAGCTGCTGCTCGGCGTTTAGCCCGCGTGAATAAGGCTTCTATGGAACTGTAGCGGGGTATTACTGTGATATCTCCCCCAAAGCCGTCTCGTAAAATAATTTATTCGGAGGCGCGTGAGGGGCCTTTCTTGAAATGGACAGGGCGTCTCGTGGACTGGTTACAGTTGGGTTAGGTCTGGGGATAGGCGTAGCGCCAACCCTCATAGGTTTGGCTCTAGTGGCTGTGGGGATGGCTTCGTCTCCCTTTGTCCAAGGCCTCATGGCGGAGCTGGCAGGATTATTCTCTGTTAATCTGTTGCTTTCTCTGGCAGCCAGCCCACTCATCGTCATAGGCCTTATGGACTTTCGGAGAGGTATAAGGGCTAGAGCCGTCCTGCAAGAGCCCGAAGCCGAGGAAAAAGAAGAAATCCCCGCACCATAGCGGCTTTCAGGAGGCCAGCTTCACAGCCTCCTGAGCAGCATCAAGCATTCTCGTGAAGTAACTTATACCTCTCGACTCGAGAATCCTTCTCCCCTCATCCTCGTTGGTCCCAACTAGTCTTACAACAATCTTTTTAGCCCCTCCCAGCTCGTCATAAATACGGACAACCCCCGCCGCTACCTCGTCGCATCTTGTTATCCCCGCGAGGACATTTAAGAAAACAACCTTGACGTGAGGCCTCTCGGACAGGAGCTTAAGCGCCTTGTAGACGAGCTCAGCTGTCGCCCCACCTCCTAGGTCCAAAAAACACGCCGGCCTACCACCCAGAGAATTAACTAAGTCCATTGTAGCCATAGTCAAGCCTGCGCCGTTACACACTATCCCTATCTCCCCATCAAGCTCCACATAGTTGAGGCCCAGCTTGCTCGCCTCACTCTCAGCTCCCACCTCCCTGCCGAGCTTAAGCCCCCGAACCCTCGCGGCATTATCATCAACGATTACCTTCGCGTCGAGAGCCACCAATTCTCCATCGCTCTTCAGCGAGAGAGGGTTAATCTCTGCTAGGTCGCAGTTATAGTGTGTGTAAACGTTGTAAAGACTCTTTATGATGCCGCGTAGTCTGTCCCCCGCCGGCGAGGAGAGGCCTAGCCTCTTGAGAATAATCCGTGTATGCCAATCCCTTAAACCGGTCAAAGGGTCAATCGAGACTCTCACAAGAGCCTCAGGATGGTTTTTCGATAATTCCTCCACATCAATACCACCCATCCTCGACGCCAAAACCAAGTGAGAGTTTGAGGCCCTGTCAACGATTATGGACAAGTACAGTTCCTCGACATGTTCAACCACCTCCGCGACCAGCAGTTCCTCAACAATCTCCCCCCTTATTCTGGAGCCGAGGAGCTCAGAGGCCACGCGACGAGCTGCCTCAAGCGATTCAACAACTTTGACGCCACCAGCCTTCCCCCTCCCTCCCACAAGCACCTGCGCCTTCAAGACCACAGGTAGACCAATCCGGCTTGCAGCCCTCTCAGCCTCCTCAGGACTTTTAACAACGATGAAGCTGGGGACAGGTATCCCGGCCTCGCTTAGAAGTCTTAAGCCCTCATGCTCGAGGAGCTTCATATGAAAGGTTCACTCAAATTATCAGATTCGGTATGTTGGAGCTTTAAGGTTTTACCCTATTAAACCTCTTTTCAACATCCTCCCAATTTACAACCTGCCACCACGCATCCACATAGCTGGCGCGGTCATTCTTGTACTGAAGATAATAGGCGTGCTCCCAGACATCTAGTGAGAGAAGTATTGGAAGCTGAGCCAGATGCATGAGATTCTGCTTCTCTATCTGCGTCAAGATAAGCCTGTCAGATTCGGAGTCATAGAGGAGTAGCGCCCAACCCACGCCCTCAACAGTCTTGGCGGCGTCGCTGAAAAGTTTCTTAAATCGGTCGAATCCTCCAAACTCCTTCTCTATTCTGTCAGCGATGCCGCCTCCGGGCTTTCCCCCACCCCTCCCTGGCGGAGCCATGTTGGGCCAGAATATGGAGTGTAGCTTGTGGCCGTCAAGATTGAAGCTCAGGTCTCTAAGAACAGCTCTGACATCTATCTCTAACTCTCCGCGCGCCGCCTTCTCGATCTTGTCCAAAGCAGCGTTGGCGCCGTTCACATATGCCTGGTGATGTTTCGTGTGGTGCAGCGTCATTATCTGCTCAGATATCACCGGCTCGAGAGCATTGTATGCATATGGCAACTGTGGAAGAGTATACTTCTGCATGGTCTATGGAGCCTCCTCCGCGTATATGAGTCTTTCCTACCGCCACTATTTTGAAAAGCTGTATAGCCTTTCATATATTCCGGGCATATCATACCGGCGTCCCAAAGATTTAGCGACAGATTTGATATTTTTTGGAGCTTGACCGCTTTGAAGTATCCTAATCATGGTGTCTACAGTGTTGTTATATTTTCTGAACAGCCGCAAAGCCTCTCTACTTGTCATCGGGTAGTCGGAGTAGAACTCCGCAGACTCTAGTATGGAGATGGAGACAAGTGAAAGTAATGCCTCGAGGCTTTTGGTCAAGATTCTTGTGCTCTCAATTTCAGATAGTAGCTTGGATGCTGTGATGCCTATGAAGTGTGTTAAGGCGAGGGCTACGAGCATCTTCTTATCATGCTCTTCAACGCTCAACCGTTTAAGACGGGTATTGGGGAGTAGCAACCTTACAAGCCTATCCTCCATGATGCTTCTCCTCTCCACGTGCAGTGTTAGAGTCCCTCTATCATCTTTTTGACCTGGGCCAAAGAGCGGGTGAATTGAGGCGACTATGTGCCCTCTCCTCCTAGCCCTGAGGATGTATGGGTGGACCGGCTTTTTGAATGCCGAGATCTCGACGATCTTGAGCTGCGCCTCAGTTTCTGAGGCAAGCCGGCCTATAACTTGGCCCGTGGCCTTCACAGGTAGTGCCAACAATATAGGGCGGTCTGTGGGTATTTTGCTTAGGGAGGATATATAGCGTCCGCCAACACTCTCAGCTATCTTCTCTGCGCGACTTAGGCGGATGTCGTAGAGGAGGAGGTCTGCACCCCTGTTCTTGAGGCTTTTCGCAAACCAAGACCCCATCCTGCCGCAACCCAGTATCGAAAATCTCAGCATCCCACACCTTGCCATGAGGTCTACACTATGTAGCCCGGCGTCTTAGACTCCTCATCATACTCCCTCTCAAGACTCTCCACAAGTCGCTTGAGCTCTGAATCCTGCTCGATAAGCCCTGAAACCTTACCCTCGAATACAGTGGCCTCAACGTAGAGCCTGTCAAGGTTAAACTCGATGTCGAGGAGTTTCCCAACCTTCTCAAGCACGGCAGACACAACCCGTGGATTAGCTATGTTGAGATAGCTAGGAACATGCCCCCAGACAGAAATCGCCTTCATGCCCAGCTTACCGCACTCGTTCATGAGGAAGCTGTGGATACTTGCGGGTCCTTGATAGTTTGAGGGTCTAAGCCCAAGTGTAAGAGCCCTATAATAGAGCTGCCTGTTTGAGGTGAGGAATGAAAGCCTAGCCGGCCTCGTATGTGGAACTCTGTCGAGAAGCCCTCCTATGGAGACGAGCTCCTCTACGCCGAACTTATCCGCGAGAGAGAAGATGCCTTTCATCAGCCTATCCCAGCCACTCTGCGGCTCATAGCCCCGAATCAAGATTATGTCCCTCTCACCAGCTATCCCCCTGTATATATCGAAGCTGGGCATAACAATCGTCTTCAACATCCCGTCCTCTATAACCACGAAGGGTCGGTGCTGTGTATGATCGATAAACTGCGACATATCTATGTGCCCGAATTGCGTAGCGTTAAGAGAGTCTATGAGATAAGATACTGAGAGAGAAGAAACCCCTCCCGCGTCAGGCCAGCCGGCTAGCCCTACAACAATAACTGGGTTCTTCATTTCAGGAGTAGACCTCAAGTGCAGGACAGACTCACTCACGGTTTTAGACACCGCAAAAATATGGGACTGAGGAGGTTAAAAATATGCGTACAGAGCCCAATAAAATAAAATACCAGCAAGCATTGAGAAACAGTGAAGATAGCCCGGTCGTCTAGCGGCCAAACCCCCGGAGCAGGCCAGATATGAGGGGGCCAAGGATCCCGGGCTCTGGATCCAGCATCCTTGGAGGAGACCCCCGGGGACGCCGGTTCGAATCCGGCCCGGGCTAAGACAGTTTTGCAGAGACTTTAGTAGCTATTTTCAATAATGAGATCGACTGTCTTGGCTGTTGTGTAGACGGCGCCAACAACTATGCCGCGTGCTTTGCGGGTCTCCTCGAATCTCTGAAAAGTTATTACTTGGCGTGAGAGATGGTAGCCGAAGGGCTTGTCGCTGCTGGAACAGTACTTCTATGCGGGTATAGTCTTTGCTGTCGTTTTCGGCGTAGGGCTGATTGTGAGGAGGCTTCTTATCAGTGTTATCCGTCACTGGGCTGAGAGGACTGAGTCCAAGCTTGATGACGTTATTCTCGGAGCAATTAAGACACCAATCCTTCTTTGGTTTCTCATTGGGGGCCTCTACGCGGGTCTCGGCCTAATAATCATTCCAGCCCAGCTCGCCCAAGTCATAGAGCGGGGGTTTCTAGCACTGCTCATCCTGTCTGTCGCTTGGACGCTGGCAAACATAGCTGCCGGCATTATAAAGTATTATGGAGTGAGGATTGGGGCCGCGATTCAGGTCACGAGTCTCGGGCAGCTCGTCGCGAAGATAGTCGTGATCTCCTTGGCTCTTGTTATAGTCTTGTCAGAGCTGGGGATAGAGATAACTCCTTTGGTCGCCTCCCTCGGCATAGGCGCGCTAGCAATCGCGCTCGCGCTTCAGGACACGTTAGCAAACTTTTTCTCGGGATTCTACGTCTTGGCTGAAAAGTCAATCAGAGTCGGCGACTTCATCAGCATAGAGGGAGTTGGTGAGGGGACGGTAATCGATATCGGCTGGAGGACCACCAAGATACATACTCTACCCAACAATGTCATAATAGTGCCCAACAAAAAGCTGGCAGAGTCAATAGTGACCAACTATGACCTGCCCGAGCGGGAATTGTCACTCTCAACAACGATAGGTGTAAGCTATGACGAGGACCCTGACAGAGTAGAGCAAATACTTCTCGACGAGGCCACTAGGGCTGTCTCCGAGATAGGCGGCGCGAATCCCAGCTTCACCCCCCTCATAAGGTTCGCCCCAGGAGAGTATTCCCTCAACTATACAATTATCTGGAGGGCCAACAGCGTGAGGGAGCGTGGCTTACAGATCCATGAGATGAATAAGAGGCTGGTCAAGAGGTTGAGGCAGGAGGGTGTCGAGATCCCCTACCCAGCCCGCGTAATCTACCTTAAGGGTTCGACAGCTGATTCCGAGAAGAGGGCTCTGAGACTGGGTAGAAAAAAGGGGCCTCAGGGTGTTAAATGATTTTTATGGGCTGTGGCGCCCCGCTTTGTATCGACTTTAATGGTAGGGTTTATATAGTTGTGTTCAGGAATTCAGAATAAATGTTGAAAAAAATCGATGAAATCGACCTCAAGCTGCTACACATACTCTGTCAGCACGGGCGTGCCTCCTATAGGGAGCTGGCAAAGGCCCTAGGCGTCTCGGTAGCGACTGTGGCTTACAGGATCTCGAGGCTTCAGAGGCAAGGACTGATCAAGGGGTTCACGGCGGTTTTGGATTACTCAAAGTTCGGGCTTGACATTACCGCTGTTATTGAGCTGGTGATTAGGGAGGGTAGGCTCCTCGAGGTTCAGAAGGAGTTGGCTAATGAGCCAAATGTGGTGGCGGTCTACGACGTTACAGGCGAGGTAGACTCGATAGTTGTGGCAAAGTTCAGGGATAGGCAGGAGCTAAGCCAGTTCATTAAGAGGGTTTTACGCATGCCTTACGTGGAGAGGACATCGACACACATTGTTTTAGAGGTCGTCAAGGAGGATTTTAACTCGCTCCGACCGACTCAGACAATCTAGCCCTCCTCAGGCTGAACCACGCTAGTCTGAGGCCATTGCCTCGGATAGATCACTGTGAAAGGCTCATGCCTTATGACATGGCTGACCTCTTCTTGGAGATTAAACACCTCGGCGAACTCTTGGAGATAGCTACCCAACAGAGAAACGTCTTCGTTATTCAAAAGTCTATATTCGGAAACAAGCTCTTTCCAGTATTTACTCGTGTAGAGTTTTGAGACTGCTTTGAAGGTCTCGCTCGGTAGAATCCCCTTTAATGTTTGGAGAGAAAAATCTGCTAAGCTGGCAATCTTGCCGTATGTGGTCTCAGGCAACAACCCTTCTAAAACAAGACCCCACAAGTATCTCAGAACGTCAACTCTGGGTGGGGCGAGACCTATCTTGCTTGGACTGACTCTACCCCTAATATAGATTCTTCCTCCAACCATCCCACTCGCGACGCAGTTGCCGGCCACCTCAACGTCCGTTCCCAAATAATTTAATCCGAGAACCACGATGATCCCTCCCGCCATATATTCGCCGAGATAATCATCGACCCTTCCACCCACTATCAGTATGGGCTTCCGGTCCCTAAATTCCCTCATCTGGATTCCGCAGCGGTTGCCTGCGTTGCCCTTGATGTATATCTTGCCCCCCTGAAAGGCCTGTGCCAATACATCTCTCGCATCACCATGCACAATTATGCTGCCATCCGTCATTACATCGCCCACATCGTCTTGGACATTGCCAAACACCTCGATTCGGAGGCCTGCATTCAGGTTTCCGAGACAGTTGCCAGGTGTGCCGAAGATTCTCAGCTTTGCGGTAGACTTGATGCCGACGCCGATATATCTCTGTCCCCTAACTCCATGGATATTAACCTCCAACGCACTCGACTTTAGCCTCTCACGTATCACCTTGTTAAGCTTCTGGTAATCCATGTGTGAGGCATCTATCATGTCCGCGCTGAAGGGCTTAGCAGTTGAAACATGAGTTAATCCATGAAACCTTTCGGGGAGTGCGCGGCCTGGGTACAGTATTCCTCTCTTAAGCGAGGCAAGGAAATACTCCCCGGGCTCGAGTGTCCAGACGCGGGCGGCCGGGCTTATAGTTCGTATCTGCGCCTCCTCGCTAGCGGCGAAAACATAGTTCTCATCCTGACCTACAACTATGGGTCTGAACTTGAATCTATCTGCGAAGGCAAGGAGATAGACGTCATACCCGTCGCAGTATCCAGCGATGACGCTAAATGGGCCGTCAAGCCTTGCTCCACGCCACCTATGCAGAAGCTTGACGGTCTCATGGTCGACTATGCCGTTGGTAAACCTGTTGCAAAGGATCTTTGCAACTTCTTGGACATTGAGGTGTTGGAAATTTGTAAGATAGTCGAGGAGATAGGCTATGACCTCGCTGTCCGTTCCTACAAAGCTTGCATAGCCGAGGGACCACAGCAGCTCCATGTTAGCTCCGAAGGAGCTTATGTCGCCGTTATGAACTATAGCCCAGTCCCCGCTCGCGAAGGGGTGAGACCAGATCGGATACCTGCCCGGCGAGTTAGTGGGCTGCCTCGTATGAGCAATCCAGAGATCCCCCTGATAGCCCTTGGATTCAATGCCGTACATTTCATAAACATCGGCAGGGTAACCGATTCCCTTAAAGACATCGACATACCGGCCCCAGGAGTAGATCCGCCCCCTAAACCCATCTTTACTCAGCTCCATGTTAATCTCTTGGACGGCTCTCCAGAGCTTTATTGCATCCGCCTTGACATACATGTTGTATGAGGCTAAGTTTCTTTCAGTTGGAGTGTACTCCAGAACCGGCTGTGACATCTGGCTATCTGGAAGATGGGCTCTGAGAGAATTGTAGACATGCTTGGCATCCTCCTCTGTTTTTGCGAATAGCTTGACCTTACTTCTCTGGTCCGCGCCGAGTTTGAATGTTGCAAAGCCTGCTCCAAGCCTGCTTCCCCTATATCTCACGCACTCGATTCCGCTGAGCGCCACGCTTGGCTGTATGGGCTTAGAATGTACTAATCTTAGTACCCCAAATATGCCGCAGCCCGACTTCACCTGAGTGACTTGGAAGCTATTCTCCAGCCGGCTTCACCCCAAGTTTGTAAAGGATATCGTGTGGGAGGTCTAGGGCCCTAAACAGCTCTCTGCTGCCGACTATTGTGCTCTGGTAAGAGCTAACGCCCGCGGCCCCCATCAAGAGCTTAATCTCCCTCTGCATGCCTATCAAGAGATTTTCAAGCCTCTCAGACAACAGCCTTCCAGCCAGGTCTTGCCTATAGTCGACCGCTATACGCCACGCATCCTTGATGATACATGCGTCGGCTCCTAGACCCCCCAGCTTGAAAATGTCGGCGCTCCCCCTAATCCTGCTACCAGACGCTATGAGCCCTACCATATAGCGGGTAGGGTAGTCTCCTATCTTATCAGCTTTCAGGGCGCGGTCGGCCAGAGACAGAGCCAATTCAAGAGGCACATCGCCTCCGAGGTCTTCATCGATTATTAGTGCCTTAAACCCTGCGTGGGCGATTTTGACATAGATTGTGGGCTGAGAGTAGCATGGAAGCCTCGCAACTAATTGGCTTGATTCGGGGAAACGAGCATGCAGAGCCTCTAAGACTGATTGGAATTTTTGGTCGTCAACTCTGATCACTAAGGGTCCATATCTATCTGTGGATGACGCTGCTGAGGTGTCCTCGAGAAAGACAAACCTCCGAATCTCTCTTTGGATCGATGGTGGTTGCCCAGACTCTAGATGGACACCGACGCCCATTCGGAAGCATGCTAAGAGAAGGGGCGGAATATGTGATGGTTCACAGCCAATAAGACCACCCAGAATTATTGGCATCGAGAGCCTTAGTTCACTGTCGAAGAGTAGTATCTCTGTCTCTGTTGGCTCTCTATAGGGGTCTATGCTGGGTCTCGTGACCTGCGCGCCGTCTGAGACTATGTGGTCCAGTATGAATTGGGGTTTTTCGACGAATGGGGGATTTGTGGCCCCCATGCTGGTTATGGGCGGCTCTCCAGGTGTCTTCCCCTCGACTCCCGCAAGAGCTCTGAGATTCAGAACTATGTCTTGTCTCCAAACACTCATGAGTACGAGTCTTCACCCCTAATCCCCAAAACCCTCAGCGATGGTTCACTAACGTTAACACCAACCAGGAGGTCTCTTCGCCCCCTCAGCTCTTCTATACTCTTCATCCCCAGCCTTTCTAGGATAAGCTTCAACTCCGCGGACCAACCTTCTATCAGATTGGTTACCCAGCGGGTTGATGCCTCGAGTGAGAGCATTTTTCTCGGATTTTCATCAATCCTGTTAGTAATAACCGCGGGGCAGAACCCTATGTGACACTTATGCACCATTATGCAGCCCATCGCGATCAGAGCGGCGGTCCCGATTGAGGGGATGTCGGCGCCGAGCGCGACCAACTTTGCCGCGTCCTCAGCGGAGCTGACCCTGCCTGCAGCAATAACTGTGAACCCTTCTCTCAGCCCCTCTCTCCGAAGCATCGAGTCGGCCGCAGCCACCGCAAGCTCTATCGGGATCCCAACATTGTCCCTGACAACCGCTGGAGCGGCTCCTGTTCCAGCTCCCTGCCCGTCTATTATTATGCCATCGGCGCCCATTCTGGCAACTCCAGATGCAATGTATGGGATGTAGTTAGTTGCAGCTACCTTGACGATGACAGGCTTTCCTGTAGCCTCTTTGAGAGCCCAGATCCTCTGCTCTAAATCCTCAATCGAGTAAATATCGTGGTGGGGTGCGGGCGAGATCGCGTCCACACCCACGGGTATCCTCCTCGTCAGAGATATTATCTCGACGACTTTAGCTCCGGGGAGGTGTCCGCCTATGCCAGGCTTAGCTCCCTGCCCTATCTTGATAACTACCGCGACACCCCTGTTCAAAACATCTAAGTCCAGTCCGAACCTTGCGGAAGCCCACTGTATCGCTATCCTCCTACACATCCCTACCTCGGGGTGTAGGCCACCCTCACCCACGCCGGCGAGAGTACCCGTCAGGTCTGCGGCCCTCGCAATGGCGGTATTGGGTATTCCGCTCAGCGCCCCGAAAGACATATCGCCAAGATACAGGGGATGCCTCATCCAGAGGCGGTCATAGAAGGCATAGATTGAATCGGTTACATCCTCTGGAACGTCGAGAGGCGGCTCACTCTCTCCACCGCCCTCATCTAGCTCCCGCTTAAAAAAAACCCGGTCTATAATTCTCGAAGTCTCAAACTTGCAGCGATCCCAGACCATCTGGGGCCTCCCAGAAGTAGCAAGACGCCTGATGTGCTCGATACGAGCCTCTGTCCAGAACTCTGTGTTATTTTTCTTGGGAAGCGAGAGATACCTGTCCATCACCACCAGGTTTGACCTGACACCTGTAGCGTCCCTTGTCAAATTAGCGGTAACCATCTGTTTCACCTGTCTGGTTGACGTGTTTAATCCACTGTAGAATATTAACCTTTTCTTGACGGACGCTTATAAGTATTTAGCGTAGTTCAACAAAATCCAAAGAAACGCTACTAAAAGATCAGGCCTCCCGGACCTTGGGCCCTCTAACGTTCCGCCTCTCCTCACCTCTATAAAGGACATTCCATAGAGGCATGTGCGCGAGCTTCACGATTCTCGCGTAAAAGTATTTCATCTCTCCGATTGAGTCAACATAGCTCGCGACTTCCCTCCCATTCTCGGTCATGTATCTCAGAAATCCCCCTCTCGGCTCCTCCTCACTCTCCACATAGAGGAACACTGGGAGCGCGTTTGCGTCGTAGTAGTCGAACACAGGCGCGATGACGCCGAGGATTGAGTGTCCGTTGTGTTTAAAGCTCCAAATCGGCGATGAGGAATACTCCTCGGAGAGAATGAGCAGAGTTCTGATCAGTACGGTCATCTCCTTAGCTTTGGTTAGGACAGGCCTTATTGCATTGTTGACCGTCTTGTTCTTTAGAGACTTGGTCAGGAAGTCTGGGGGAGACTCTATGTCCATTACGGCTCCGTAAACGTATCTCGGGTCATCGCCTGAGTTCGTGAAGTAGCTCTCTTCTTGCCCTATGCTTCTGTAGGCGAGGAAGGCGCCGGGCTTAGTGTCGGAGGATAACCTCGTGTAGCAGAAGAGAGGAAGATTTCCCCTCCAGTATGGAATGAGGAAAAGGCTTCCTATAATCTGCTCGCGGCCCAAGGTGAAATACCAGAATAACCCGTCTGGCTCCGGCTTGTTAAGAACTAGCCTGGCTAGATTCCTAAGGTCCACAACCTCCACCGCTATGGGAGGCCTCACCCTCTTTGGACTCACACTCATCGTCAAGACCCAACTAGCTGCCTCGCTATTTAAGCGGTTCTCGCCCAACTGCAAGAGAGGCCGCTCTCCCCCTTAAAATATAAGGGATATCCTCCACAGGAAGACACACTACTCAGATATTCACATAGAAGGATCTGGATGATCCGTGCAAAATGTTGATTAAAGGCTTCAAGTACTCTAATTCAGGCGGTGGTTTGTGAACTGAGGCTAAAAGAGCTTAGAAGGGCTGTCTTGATCGGGAGGTTCCAGCCTTTCCATTTGGGGCACCTCTCAGCTGTAAGGGAGATATTGGAGGAGTTCGATGAGGCGGTAATCGCCATAGGAAGTAGCCAGTTCAGCCACACTTTTGAAAACCCATTCACGGCAGGCGAAAGAATAGAGATGATTAGGCTTGCCCTAGATGAGGATGGCCAAGACCTTTCAAGAATAATTACTGTGACTGTGCCGGACATCGGTGAGCACAAGCTCTGGGTCCAGAGGCTTGTCTCCACATGCCCAAAATTCCAGGTCGCATACACCAACAACCCATTCGTAAAGCTTCTTCTCGTCGAGCAGGGGATAGAGGTTAGAGAGGCAAAACTCTTAAACAGAGAGGTTCTGAGCGCAACTAGGGTAAGGTTCTTGATGGCTGAGGATGGGGACTGGAAAAAATACCTCCCCCCAATCGTCGCCGAATATATCGAGAGGATCGGTGGAGTGGAGAGAATCAAGATCGTCAGGGGCTCAGCAACAAGCTCCCTAATCAGGTGAACTGGTTGAGGACAATACTTGTGAAGCTAATAGGCCTAGAGCCCCTCTCAACCACCATCGCGTACGAGCTCTCAGATCTTTTGTCAGAGAAGGGAGGATTTGCACTTCCTAGAGAACACGATGTGGTGGTTGATCTTTCTCTCATGTTAGACAGTGACTTGAGCGTTCCACAACTTGTTAGGTGGCTGGAGAACATTTTGGACAGGCTCGGATTGGAGGGTGGCTACTCTGTTGAGCTTGCTCAGGACAGTATCATGATAAGGGCGACCTCTGAGGAGAGGGTTGCGAGGGTCGCAGCGGCTTTGAAGAGACCAAGCGTGTCGGTTGAGACCTGCCCACACTGTGGCTTCACCACACCTTACCCCGAAATTATGCGTGAACACATAAAAATTCATTACCTTCTCTAACTTTCAAGTAGAGATGAGCAGAGAAGCTTGGCTTGCTGGGGTGATGCCTTCTGGAGCGAATTGAATGTGACGTGGCCGTGATTGGCTCCGGTCTTGCGGGGTTGAGGGCTGCTATAGAGGCTGCAAGGACTGGGCGAGGAAAGGTTCGTGTCGCAGTTGTCACTAAAACTCAGCCCATGAGGTCTCACAGCGTATCAGCTGAGGGTGGCACGGCTGCCGTTCTTTATCCGGAGGAGGGCGACTCGTTTGAGTCACATATATGGGACACCGTGAAGGGCAGCGACTTTCTCGCTGACCAAGACGCGGTTGAGAGATATGTAAGCCTCGCACCTCTAGAGATTATACAGCTTGAACATTGGGGAATGCCTTGGTCTCGGAGGAAGGATGGAAAGATCGCTCAGAGATACTTTGGGGGGCAGAGCTACCCCCGCGCCTGCTATGCTGAGGACAGGGTTGGTTTTTACGAGATGAGCACACTCTACGATACCTGCCTGAAATATGATGAGATAGTGTTTTACGATGAGTGGTATGCTACCAAGATATTGAAAAACAATGGGCGTTTCGCAGGCGTTGTAGCAATGAATCTGAAGAATGGGGAGCCCGCTGTCTTCAGCGCTAAGGCCGGGGTTCTGGCAACTGGCGGCGCAGGCAGGATATACAGCTTCGCCACATTTGGGCATAGCTCGACTCCCGACGGTTACGCAATTGCATTCCGGGCAGGAATGCCGTTAAAGGATATGGAGTTTGTACAGTTCCACCCCACGGGCCTTGTCCCAAGCGGAATCCTGATCACTGAGGCGTCGCGAGGTGAGGGAGGGATTCTTCGTAACAAAAACGGCGAGAGGTTCATGGAGAGGTATGCCCCCAAGGCAAAAGACTTGGCACCTAGAGACATTGTTTCGCGGGCTATGGTAACCGAGATTAGAGAGGGCAGAGGGCTTAAGACGGAGGATGGGGAGGACTACCTTCTGCTCGACCTAACAGTCCTTGAACCAGAGATAGTTAAGAAGAGATTGACGAGCATCAGGGAGATATGTATCCGCACGGCTAACATAGACCCGCTCAACGAACCCATACCTGTGAGGCCGGTCGCCCACTATTACATGGGTGGCGTTGACGTAAACATTGACGGCGCAACAGAGTTACCGGGTCTCTGGGCGGCGGGAGAGGTATCCTGTGTCTCCATAAATGGCGCCAACAGGCTGGGTTCAAACTCTACAAGCGAGTGCCTGGTTTGGGGCAGGATAACGGGGGAGCTGGCCGCGAGATTCGCGATGACTCATCAACCCGTCGAACCCGTAAAAGAGGACGTTGAATTAGAGGAGAGAAGAATATTTGATAAACTTTTGGGACCCGCGCCGAGGTTAAACCCGTACAACGTGAAGAGGGAGATTCAGTCTATCATGGAGCGGCATTTCCACGTTTTCAGAGAACAGGAGAGTATGGAGGAGGGTCTGAGAAAGCTGAGGAATTTGAGGGCTGAGATGGAGCTAGGAGTTGAGGATAAGAGCAGATACTACAACACGAACCTCATGAATGTCTTGGAAATTGAATGCATGATTGATGTTTGTGAAGTGATAGGCGCCGCCGCTGTCCATAGGCGTGAGAGCAGGGGCGCACACGCGAGGGTTGACTATCCGAAAAGAGACGACGAGAACTGGCTAAACCACATCTTAGCCTACAGGGTGGTCGGAGGAATAGAATTCGCGTACAAACAAGTGGTCTTGACCAAATATAAGCCAGTGGAGCGCACCTACTAAACTATTTCTAAGACACCGCACGCGAACCTTCGGGCATAACTATCTACATCCACGTCTTTATTCTAAGTACTTCATCAGAGCCAATAGCTTTTGCAGTATTCAGAAATGTAATTATCAACAAGCCTTAAATATGGTGGAGATGGACTTCTTCCATGCCGAGTAAACTGGTATTTTTCACGGTTATAGTGGCTACGGTGATCATTGCATCAATCGCGCTCGTTATAATACAGCCTCTCAGTCCCTTGAGGCAAACAACAACGGTGGAAAACACAGCCACATTGACGACCGAGACAGTGATGACGACAGGTGAGGCGACTGGGAAAGTGGTTACCTTTACTCTATACCTCTCAGACTACGGGTTCAACGCCTCAAGCGGTGGGCCTACGCTGACAGTCCGTGTCGGAGACCACGTTAGGATAACCTTAGTCGGCAACGGCTCAGGGCCTATTGTACACGACTTCACATTAGATGAGAACAGCCCATCTCCCTACAATGTAAAGTCGAGAAGACTCTCGAAGGGTCAGATCGACACCGTAGAGTTCGTGGCAAACTATGCGGGCACTTTCAAGTACTACTGCAGCGTGGCGCCACCTTACGGGCAAAGCCACAGGGAGAGAGGGCAGGAGGCCATCATAACTATTCTCGAGCGTTAAAAGTCTTGCGATTTCTACTCGTCAACCTCTCTTTGGGGCTCTCAATCTTCTTCGCGGCTTCGTTGCTTTTAACCGATGCAGAGCTCTGGGCCGTGGCACCCGATCATGCTTACGCATTGCTGGTCCTTATGCTGCTTGACTGTATCATGCTCCTTCTTGTCCTCAGACGCAAAGGATTTGCAATCAGATTCACTCAGTATTGGGGAGCATTCAAGGCCCTGCTCTTCTTAGCCGATATACTAACGGCTCCCCAATATGGGCTGACTTACCTAGAGTTTGCCACATATCTATTCAGCCTTTGGGCATATAACGGCCTACTCCTCAGCCAAATCCTGATAACGGCCTCAGGCCTCAACTATATGAGATCGGTGAAAAAGGCTGAGGTCTGAGAGGCTCTAAAAAGGGCTTAAGCCCTCTTCCCCACTGCTCAACGAGCGTCATCCCCACTTTTCAAGACTTTCTTAAGGACATCCCGCGTCTCTTTCTCTATGTCTGATATCAGTCGCGCTGTTAAGAGTCTAACCTCCTCTTCACACTTCCTTAAAACCTCGCTTACCCTTTCCTCGATACTCATTCCAACACACGGGTGGAGGCGCGTCATTTAAGCTTTAGCCGAGGCGCGCCGCTCTAACAACTTCTTAATGTGCTTGAGCTTGACAAAATAGTCCCTGTCACTCTCTTCAAGCGCCATAGATATCGTCTTGATCGCCTCTTCGTATCGTGGGATGATTATGTATTCGAGTGCATTCAGGAGTCTCTGAGTCCTCCGGAGCTCGTTGGCAACTCTGAAGATATTGCTCTCGGCGGCCGCGGCTTTACAGATATCGACTATGACGTTTCTGATTTTCCGGGACGCCTCGTCTAGGTTCATTGATGTGTCTCCAAAGCCGTAGAGTGGCCCAGTCTCTTTGATGCTGGCCTCGATCGAGACGAGAGATATCCCCATCATCGAGAAGGTATTCAGCTTAATCTGAAGGCTTACGGGCGCGGAGCTGGATATAGACTCTATCCTCTCTGGCCCCAGCTCAAGATATGCTTGGAGGAGATGTCTGTAGGACTCCGAGAGATTTGCGAGAACCCTGCTCCTCATCTCCTGCGCCTCAGACACCAACTCACTCAGCCTCCTGATCAGGACATCCCGCTTATCTTCAAGAATCCTGTAGACCCGCTGAGCAGTCCTCACAGACCTGCGGAGACGAATGAGCTCTAGACGAGTCCTTAAATAACCGCGGCCAAAGGCTACGGACATCCACAGAACTCACCTCTCTCCTCCATATGTATCTTCCAGCTGGGCTGGAGGGAGCTGCGAGGTTTTTTAACCAGCCATCAAACTCCTTGATAGATGCAGAGGAGCAGGTCACGCTCAGGGCTGGAGTATACTACGATACGAGAAATCCGAGGGCCGATTATGGTGATTGACCGTGTTACTCGGGCCGCCTATGAGGAGCTGGTGGAGATTGAGACGCCGGGTGGGGAAGTCAGGCTGGGGCGCGTGCTCGAGGTGGGTGAGGGGAAGGCTGTTGTTCAGGTATTTGAGGGGACCAGCGGCCTCTCGGTGGAGGGTGTCAAGGCAAGGTTTTTGGGGGATACGATGAAGCTTGGCGTCTCTGAAGACCTTCTCGGTAGAGTCTTCGACGGGTTAGGTAGGCCGATTGATGGGCTGCCAGAGCCAGTGGCGGAAGATTACAGAGATGTGAGCGGCGCACCTATAAATCCTGAGGAAAGAGAATATCCCAGCGACTTCATCCAGACAGGAATCTCGGCGATAGACGTCATGAACTGCTTGGTGCGGGGGCAGAAGCTTCCGGTCTTTAGCGGCCCAGGGCTGCCCCACAACCTACTTGCGGCCCAGATAGCTAAGCAGGCCGTGGTGCCTGGTAAGGAGGAGGAGTTTGCGGTCATATTTGCGGCTCTCGGTGTTCAGAACGACGAGGCGCGCTTCTTCAGAAGAGGCCTTGAGGAGAGTGGAGCAATGAGCAGGTCGGCCTTATTCCTCAACTTGGCCGATGACCCTGCGATCGAGAGGGTCATCACTCCGAGAGTCGCCCTGACTCTTGCTGAGTTCCTCGCCTTCGAGAGAGACTACAACGTCCTAGTCATTATCACGGACATGACCAACTATTGTGAAGCTCTGAGAGAGATTAGTGCGGCACGCGAAGAGGTGCCGGGCAGGAAAGGTTATCCAGGCTACATGTATAGCGACTTAGCCTCGATATATGAGAGGGCTGGTAGGCTTAAGGGTAAACGCGGGACTATAACACAGATGCCAATCCTAAGCATGCCCAGCGACGACATCACCCACCCAGTACCAGACCTGACAGGCTATATAACCGAGGGCCAGATAGTTCTGAGCCGGGACCTCCACAGAAAAGGCATATACCCGCCCATCAACGTCCTGATGAGTCTCTCAAGACTCATGGGCCCCGGAGTGATAGCGCCGAAAAGAACTAGGCCAGACCACGGAGATGTCTCGAACCAGCTATACGCCTCATATTCCCGTGCAGTTCAGCTCAGGTCTCTGGCAGAGATAGTTGGAAAGTCAAGCCTCTCACCACAAGACATTAACCTAATAGAGTTTGGAGACCTCTTCGAGAACAGATTCCTGAAACAAGGCGTTGATGAAAACAGGCCCCTCGATGCATCCCTTGAGGTTGCGTGGGAGATACTCAGCACACTTCCAGAGGACAGCTTGACAAAGATCAGGGTTGAATACATCAGACAGTATTATAAAAGGCAAGCATGACTACCGCGCCAACGACGGCGCCGCTCAAACTACATATCAGATTCACGACATGGTTATCTATTAGGCTGTATCCCTTCAACAAGACGGTCGGCCTCCCACAGTGGTTTTTCGACTCCGTAATTTTCTTGCACACCTCACACCTGTATGTCCCCTGAAGAAGCTGCCCCACAGCGCTATCGACGCTGGTCCCCACCAGCCCAGCAATAAAAACTATCGCCGCGACTTCCTGAAAGGAGAGTGGGTTCACGCCCCCTACAGGAATATAGCCTAAAATCAGCATTAGAGGCGCGAGAAGCGAGCCCAGGTATCCTACCAGCGTGACGCCTCCGGGAGTGCCCGCCCTCACCTTTTTAAAACCAATTATCAGCCGTGGCTCACCTTTACTCAATAGCCCTGTCTCTGTGGCGAGTGTATCCGAGAAGACGGCTGCGACGGCTCCGATGTAGCAGCCGAGCAGGACCTCAGAGTATGCTGGTAAGAGGGCGTATGCTAGAGCGGCGGAGGCCGCGACCAGCCCGTTCCCCACGACGTTCCTCCAACCTCTAAGCCCCTTTCGCGGCTCTGCAGCGCCGATCCGGCTCTTTCTGTCGTATCCTA
>Ga0105160_1000146_pt1 | contig 34678 bp, 36 predicted proteins | sample GXS110809BmetaG_FD_89591 | JGI IMG/M metagenome (GOLD analysis project Ga0105160, IMG submission 89591) | Hot spring microbial communities from Gongxiaoshe hot spring, China to study Microbial Dark Matter (Phase II) - GXS 110809B | ecosystem: Environmental > Aquatic > Thermal springs > Hot...
AACCTATACCTATTCTCATTTACAGTTTGTTGCAAAAATATTTGAAGAGATTAAGGAGAATAAGGACGAATTAGATGGTTTTGAAGTTGTTTCTGCGGATCCTTTGGTCCCACATTTTACTGCCATCCTTAAACCTAAGAAGAGAATTTCTACATGATAAAATCTGCTTAGCAAGGATGGGGTTGGTTTTTTTAGAATAATAAAATAAAGGGTGGTTTAATGAGAACTTTTGTTTTCTATTTTATTTTGGAAATAAAAAAATTTGATTCATTGAAAAAGGTTGTTGATGAAATAAATAGTATTAATTTTGTTGAAAAAAGTTTATGGGTTTATCAGGTTTTCCCATTTAAAACTGCTGATATTCTTTTGTGGTTTAGTTTCGATTTTGAAAATGAAGATATTTTGCCATCCATGCTAAGTAAAGTTTCTAGTATTTTTTATAAAGAAGGCGTAGTTCTAAGGGACGTTTTATGGGGGTTTACTAAGCCTTCTATCTATTCAAAAACCCAAAAATCTATGCAAGAAATAGATCCTTTCAGTAAAGATAGGAAAAAATATTTGATAGTTTATCCATTTGTTAAGACTGCTGACTGGTATTTATTGAAACAAGACACGAGGCAAGGGATGATGAATGAACACATCAGAATAGGTAGACAGTATCCTTCTATTTTACAACTTTTACTTTATTGTTTTGGTTTATCCGATAATGAGTTTGTTGTATCTTACGAAACTGATTCAATTGTTGAATTTGAAAAATTGGTTTATGATTTAAGATCATCTGAAGCAAGGAAATACACTCTAAGAGATACACCTATATATACTGGAGTTTTTAGAAAATTAGATGAATTTAAGGATATTTTGTTATGAAGAGATTAGAGGAGTTTAGTAGTTATTTCAAGCCATTTGTTTTGGAGGAGCTTAGGAGAAGGTTGGGAGGATTAGGAGAAATTTTTGATATTTGTTCTTATACGTTTTCAACAGGTGGAAAATTTTTTCGCCCGTTTCTGCTTTCTGAAGTTGCTGCTTTTTTAAATAAAGACGTAGATTTTAATAAAATTTTCCCCTTCTGTTTAGCTATTGAGCTGATTCATAATTATTCGTTAATACATGATGATTTACCATCGATGGATAATGCTGATTATAGGAGAGGACATTTGACTGTGCATAAAAAATTTGGTGAGGCTGAAGCCGTGTTGGCTGGTGATATGCTTCTGACTATCGCTTTCGAAGTATTATCCGAGGGTAAGGATTTTGAGGAAAGAAAAATAATTAAAATTATTAAAAAAGTTGCACAATATTCTTCTTATAGGTACTTGATAACGGGGCAGTATTTGGATATATGGTTGCAGAAAGGTAAAGTAGAAAAAAATGTAGATAACATAAGGTTGATAAATTTTTATAAAACTGCGGGGTTAATTTTATTGTCTGTTGAAATACCTATTATTCTTTTTGATCCTTCCTATTCGATTAAGTTTTCGTTGATAAAGTATGGATATTTTTTAGGATTATTATTTCAAATAACGGATGATATATTGGATAATGATGGTTTGGCTAAGGTTATGAGTGTTGATGAACTGAAGAATTTGGCTTCTTCTATTTTCATGAAGATTGGAAGATTAGGTTTAGATGAAAGGCTTTTATCTATCGCGGAGTATATATATAGAAGAGATAAGTAAGGAAAAGGAGAGTTGAGTATGGAAAAAGTTAGGTGCAGGATAAAGAGACAAGATGGACCTAATCAGAAACCATATTGGCAAGAATTCGAGGTTGATTATGAAGAAAATATGAATGTTATAATTTTGCTTATGAAGATTAGACAAAATCCTGTTGATGTTAATGGTAATGTTGTTAGCCCTATAACTTGGGAAGCAAGTTGTTTAGAGCAAGTTTGTGGAAGTTGTAGTATGGTTATTAATGGTGTCCCACAGCAAGCTTGTGCTGCTCTTGTTGATAAATTATCTCAACCTATAACGATAGAACCATTATCTAAGTTTCCTGTTGTAAGAGATCTGGTTGTTGATAGGGGTAGGATGTTTGAAACGTTAAAGAAAGTCAGGGCTTGGATTGATATAGATGGGACTCATGATATGGGCCCAGGACCAAAGTACGACCAAAAAACTCAACAAATAAGGTATGCTTTATCAAGATGTATGACCTGTGGTGTATGTTTAGAAGCTTGTCCGCAATACAATGATATAACTAATTTTGCAGGGCCGTTTGCTATAGCTCAAACACATCTATTTAATTTGCACCCCACAGGAAGAATTTTTAAGGAAGAAAGGTTAAAATACATGGCTGGTAAAGAAGGTATAGCAAATTGTTCTAATGCACAACTTTGTGTTCAAGTTTGTCCTAAAGAGCTTCCTTTAACTGAAGCTATTGCTGAGGTTAACGCTGAAATAACTAAGTATCTTTTGCAGTTAATAAGTAGATGAGTTCTTATCCTACTGATAATTTTGTTTTGTTAATACAGAAGTTGAAGGAGCCTTTTGATAAGATGGCTATATACATGTCCCACGCCCCATTTTTTAATATAATGAAATTGAATTTTGAGATTTTGGCAGAGCAAGTTGCTTCAAGATACCTAAAAGACAGAGCTGTTTATGGCGGTAATTTACCACCAGAACTTGAACAACAGTATTGCACTATACTTTTGGAATCTCTGAAAGAAGGTAATTTAAAAGTTTTGGATTATATAACATGGCTTGAAGACGTTATTTATTATATGGAAAATGAACAACCTTTGCCGTTTGATTTGGAAGAATTCTTTAAATGGGAGTAAAGTTATGTATAGTATAAAAAGTTATTTATTAGAAAAAGTGCGGAATTTAGTGAATGATGTTAGAGTTGATGTTAATAGATCTCCTTTAAAACCGTTTGATTATGCTACTAATTTGCTTCATATTTATAAGGATTTTAAAGAAGAAAATGTGATTGATTATTTTAGGAATATTGAGATGGTTGAGGATGTAAAAGTTGTTAATCGTTTTGTAAATATTAAGCTAAATAGGCAGAAAGTTTTTGAAGTAGTTTTGAGGAATTATTTTTCTGATTTATGGAGGAATTATGATTTAGGTAAAGGGAGAAAGGTTTTAATAGAATTTGTAAGTGCTAATCCTACGGGACCATTGAATGCTGTTAATGGTAGATCTGCTACTTTTGGTAATACTTTGGCTAATGTTATGAAGTATTTTGGATATCATGTTTTTAAAGAGTATTATGTTAATGATGTTGGGGAGCAAATTGAAAAGTTGGTTGATAGTTTTATAGAAAGGATAAAGGAAGCAAGAGGATTGGATTTTAAAATTCCGGAAGGTGGATACGAAGGTGAGTATCTAAAGGATTTGGCAAGAGATTTTGTGGATAAGAATTATAGTCGAGAAAAATTGAAAGAGTTTTTGATAGAACATTTTGTTAATTCTCATAGAACTACTTTGGAAAGGTTTGGAGTGGTTTTTGATAATTGGTTTAAACAAAGTAGTTTAAATAATCTGGAGGAAACGATTCAAATATTAAAAGATAAAGGATTAATTTATGAACACGATGGAGCTTTATATTTCAAGAGTACTTTATTTGGAGATGACAAAGATAGGGTGGTTAAGAAAACTGTTGGTAGAGTTGATTACACTTATTTTGCATATGATATTGAGTATATAAAGAACAAATTTTTAAGGGGTTTTGATGAGATTATTACTATTTTGGGGCCTGATCATCATGGGTATATTAACAGATTGCTTGCTGCTACCAAAGCTTTGGGATACGATAATCATAAGATAATTATTTTGCAAATCGTTAATGTAATTGAAAAGGATAAATTATTAAAAATGTCAAAACGAAAAGGTGTATTGGTTTTGTTGGATGAATTAATGGATAAAGTAAATCCGATGTTTCTAAGATACTTTTTTTTATCTAGATTAAAGGATTCTCCTTTAGATTTGGATATAGAACTAATAAACAGGTTAACATTGGATAATCCTTTGTATTATGTTTTTTATGTTTATGCTCGGATTAATGGGGTTTTAAATAATTACGGTAAAGAGTTGCCTAATTTTGAGGAGGTTTTGGGTGTTGATATTTGGGATGATGAATTTGAATTATTTTTATCTATTTGTGAGTTTAGGGATGCTCTTTTATCTGCGTTGAATGATCCGTATTATTTAACGTTGTGGGCTCATAATTTTGCTAAAATTTTTCACCGGTTTTATAATAATCACAGAATAATATGTTCGAAGGAATTGGGAGTAGAAAGAGAAAAATTGAGATTGATTTTGTTGCTAATTTCAAAAGGAGTTTTGGAAAGATGGGGAGAATTATTAAATATAGAATTACCTGAAAAAATGTAGAAGGGGTGTTGATATGCCTAAAAAAAAGAAATGTCCTCTGTGTGAACAAAAAATGGATGAGATCGATTACAAAAAAGTGGAATTATTGAATAATTTCATTAGTGATAAATTTAAGATTTTGCCCAGGAGGAATACAAAAACCTGTTCTTGGCATCAAAGAAAAGTTGCAAAAGCTATAAAAAGAGCAAGAATCGTTGCTCTGTTACCTTTTGTACCTGCTGTATAAGAGGAGTTTATAATGATTAGAAATTTATTAATTTTATCGTTGGTATTGATGGTTATAAGTTGGCTTTCTTATTTTTTTGTTTCTTTTATAGACTTTAAAGTTTATTCATTAGTTGTAGATGTAGGTTCTGAAACGATTGCCCAAAAGATTTATAGAGATCTTCAGGATTATGTTAAATCTATGGATGAAAATTCAAGAAAATACATAGAATTATCTAAAATTAAACAAGAAAAAAAGGTAGTAGTTAATGAAGATTATTCGAAAATGGTATTGGCTGTAAGAGAAAAAAAAGAGTTCTTAGGTGGGAAATTAAAACCAAGAATGATACAAAAAGGATATAGTATTAGTGTTATTCCTCATGAAGATGGTGTGTATTTTGCTTATTTAAGTAACTCTATTTTTGTTCCTCGTTCTCAATTAACGGAAAATGAATTAAAGACTATTAATGAAAAGTATATTGAATTTTTGCAAAAAGATCAGATTATAGATTATATTAATTTTTTGAATTCGTATTTTACAAAGAGTGATTCAGAGAGAATAGCGAAAAACCAATTCTTTATTTCCAAGAATTTCCTTATTAATTTTACTCTTTCTCCCTTTACAACTTCTAAAGTTTTGAATATAGCAACTTTTACAGTTGATAATATCTCTAAAAAGGAGTATTTAGTTAATATGGAAAAGATAATTGATAAATATAAAAAGGATTCTGTTTATTTGAAAGTTAATGAGGAGGAAAGGTTAATAAATTTGAAACATTTAAGTAAAAAAGAAAAAAAGAAATAGAGATGTGTGGAATAGTGGGCTATAAAGGTAATTTTATTAATGTAAAAGTTATTCTGGATACTTTGAAGCTTTTGGAGTATAGAGGTTATGATTCTGCTGGTCTTGCTTTTTGTAGTGAAGGTAATTTGTTTGTTAGGAAAAGCAAAGGAAAAATTGATAATTTATATGAAATGGTTGATAGTTTGCAGACTGATTTAGTTGTTGCTCATACTAGATGGGCTACTCATGGGATACCCAATGATATTAATGCTCATCCTCATACATCTGGTCCTTTGGCTCTCGTTCATAATGGTATAATTGAGAATTATAGGGAAATAAAGGAAAGGTTAAAGGATTATGATTTTAAATCAGATACCGACAGTGAGGTGATTGTTCATTTAATACATTCTTTTTATAAAGGTAATCTTTTTGATGCCGTTTTGGATGCGGTTAAAATTTTAAAAGGTGCTTTTGCTTTCGTTGTTATCGATAATAATACTAAAGATTTGGTTGCTGTTAAAATGGAAAGCCCTATTGTTATTGGATTATTAGATAGTGGTTTTTTGATTTCTTCCGATATTCCTTCTATTATAAAGTGGACAAGGAAGATAATTTCTTTAGAAAATGGTGATGTTTTTTATGTTCATAGTAATGAATTTAAGATATACAATTTTTTAGAGCAGAAGTTTGTTAGTAGAAATGTTGAAATTATAGAGTGGGATATTAGCGTTGCTGAGAAAAGTGGATATAAGCACTTTATGTTAAAGGAAATCAATGAACAAGGTAAGGTTATTAGAGACACCCTTTTTGGCAGAATTGATGAGGAAAGTTTAAAAGTTGTATTGGATGATAAAGTTAGGGAATTTTTGGATAGTTTGAATATTGATAATATAATTTATATTGCTTGTGGAACGAGTTATCACGCTGGATTGATTGGGAGTTATTATTCAAACGAATTGGCAGGAATAAATTCTACTGCTTTTTATGCATCAGAATACAGGTATATAGAAAAAAAATATTTTACCTCGAAGAATAATACTTTGTATATTTTTATAAGTCAATCGGGAGAAACTGCTGATACTTTGTTTGTCGCACGAGAACTAAAGCAAATGGGTGAAAATATTGTTACTATTCCCAATGTTATTGGTAGTAGTATGTATAGGGAGTTTTTGTCTTTTCCTACGAGGGCGGGAATAGAAATAGGTGTTGCTGCTACTAAAACTTTTACTGCTCAACTTGTTAATATATTACTTTTAAATTTGTATTTAGCACAAAAGAAAGGGTTTGATGTTAGTCATGTAATTCAGGAATTGCTATTTATTCATGAGGTTGTTGATGGGATATTAGAAAACTATGAATACATTTTTGATATTGCTGAAAAATATGTTGATTACCAGCATTTTATGTATTTAGGTAGGCATTTGATGTATCCTGTGGCTATGGAGGGAGCTTTGAAATTGAAGGAAATTTCTTATATACATGCTGAAGCTTATGCAGCGGGAGAGATGAAGCATGGACCTATTGCTCTTATCGATAATAAAATGCCTACACTTTATGTTTTGCCTTTTAACAAAATGATAAATAAGAATATTTCAAATATACAGGAGGTCAAAGCAAGGAGAGGAAAAGTTTTAGCTTTGGTTGATAAAAAAAGTAAAGAATTTGTCAAAGATTTGGTTGATGATTTATTGGAAACAAAGTATGTAAATGAATATCTGCAACCTTTTGTTACTGTTATACCTTTGCAAATATTTGCTTACAGTGTAGCTGACTTTAAAGGGCTTAATGTCGATCAGCCAAGAAATTTAGCAAAAAGTGTTACTGTAGAATAAAGATGATATTTGAGGATTTTAATGATTTTTTAAAGGATACAGAAGTAGAAGCAGAAAGATATAAGAGGTATAGAACCCCTTTAACTGTTGTAGTTTTTTCTATAAAATTTAATTCAAAAGATTGGGAAATAAATTATCTGCATAAGATTATGTTTGACTTAAGAGTAAAATTAGAACAAAAGATAAGAAAGACTGATAGTATTTCAAGGTATAGAAATTCTCTTTTTGTTAGTTTAAAGAATTTAGCAGTCGATAAATCTGTTGGATTTATAAATCGATTTTTTGAAAGTATTGATAAAGATATAAAAGAGAGTTACAAAAAATTTATTAATGAAAGAGAAATGGTTTTAGTTGATGTTATTATAAATGTTTATTTGATTTCTCTTTCTGAAAATGTGGAGGAAAAAAATGTGATATTTATCAGTGATTTTAATGTTAATTCTTTTTTAGAATTGATTAATAGTATTGATGATGAGAAGGTTTTTGAAAAGTGGGATTTGAGAATACCCATCGTTGAGAGGATATAAAGGGAGGCGTTTATGATAAAACAAGAGCAGGAAATAAAACAGATTAAAGAGTTATTGGTTAAGTTAATAAAATTCAAAACGGTTGAAAAAAATAGGGATGAATTAAAAAATATCATTGATTTTTGTCATTCTTACTTAAAGGAAAATAGTTACCTCTGTTTTGATATTTTTGAGGTTAACGGTAAATGGAATTTAATAGCTGATTATGGTGTTGATGTTTTGGTTTATTTTGTTGTTCATTTGGATGTGGTTGATGCTGAAGACGAGCAGTTTGAGCCTGTAGAGAAGGATGGAAAAATATTTGGTCGCGGAGCTTTGGATATGAAGGGACCTGGAAGTGTTGTGATTAGTTTATTTAGAAATCTCAATGATAGAAAATATCCGATTGGTTTGATTTTAACTACTGATGAAGAAGTTGGCAGTAAAGATGGGGTAAAGTATATTGTTGAGAATAAAAAAATTGCGGCAAAGATGGCTATTATTCCTGATGGTGGTGAGAATTTTAAGATTATAACCAAGGGTAAAGGTGCTTTTCATTTCATTGTTAAGTCGAAAGGAAAGAGTGCTCATGGAAGCACTCCTTGGAATGGGATTAATGCTATAGATAAGATAATCGATTTTTATCATTCATTAAAGGAAATATTGTTATCAGATTTGGAATTGTTATCAGATTTAGATCGAGCTAATAGATGGCACAATACTGTAAACTTAGGTAAGATTGAAGGTGGAACTAAGGTTAATATAGTACCTGACTTTGCTTATGCTCATATAGATGTTAGATTTACTGAAAAGTATAGGTTGGAAGAAATAGTTAATGTTGTTAATTTTCTGTGCAAAAAATATGATTTGGAATTAGAAATTTTATCTACTGGCCAACCTGTTATATCGGATACTAATTCCGAATATTTCCAAAAATTTATACATTCTTATAGGAAAGTTATAGGTAATGAGGTTTTTGATGTTGAGCATGGAGCTACTGATGGAAGGTTTTTTGCTCAAATTAACATACCTGTGGTTACTATTTACCCTATTGGTGGAGGAATTCATTCAGATAACGAATGGGTTGATATTAATTCTCTTAAAAAGTTGTATGATTTGTTTTTTGATTTTATAGTTAATTTGAAATGAGGAAAATTGTTTTTGGTATTGCGGGAATTTTATTAATTGCATTTATTGCTTTTTGGTTTTTGGGTAAAAAAAATAATAATGGCAATGTAGTTAATATTTTTTCAGGAGTTTTTAATAATGGGAAGATTGAAGAGAATGCAAAGAAAAAAGATGAATTGATAAAGAAAATTGGTTCTGATAAGTTAGTTTTTTTGGTTTTGGGTTTGGACTATAATTGGGTTGAGGGGCATAAGCCTACAAGTAAAGGAGCACGAAGTGATACTATCATTCTTGTAGTTATGGACTTATATAATCAAGAAGTGAGATTAATGTCGATTCCGCGGGATTTGAGAGTTTATTATGAAGATCAAGGTTATTATGATAAAATAAATGCTGCGATAGTTATCGGTGGCCCACAACTTACAAAGAAAATAATCTCTAATTTACTTTCTGTTCATATCGACTATGTTTTTGTTATTAAACAACAGGCAATAAAAAATATTGTTGATTCTATTGGAGGAGTTTATATAGATGTTGAAAAAGACATGTATTATGAAGATAAATGGGGAAATTTAAAAATAGATTTGAAAAAGGGTAGGCAATTGCTTAATGGAGATCAAGTTATTGGATACATGAGATTTAGGATGGATGAGGAAGGGGATTTGGGAAGGATAAGAAGACAAAACCAAGCAATAATAGAAATAATGAATCAATTACCTTCTAAGATTAATTCTTCTAATATTTTAAAAATTTTGGAAAGTGTTCTACCTTATATTCAAACTGATTTAACTAAGGAGAAAATAATGTTGTTGGTTGATTTTATGTCTAATTTTAGTTTTTCTTATAGGTCGTATAAATTGCCTGTTAATCCTATTGAAATAGAAGGTGTTAGTTATGTTGAGTTAGGTGATTATAAGGATGTTGTTACTGCATGGTATAAAGGATATCAAAAATTGGCTATTTTGAACGCATGCCATGAAGACAATAATTTGAGAGTTTTTGATACTTACATAAGAGGCTCAAAATTCTATTTGAATTCAAATGATTATTTGGATGATTATATTGAATACAGTATTATATTGCAAAAGAGTGAAGAGAAAAGCTCTCTTTACTATAGGCTACCTTTTGGTAAAGCAATGACTTTAAAGGAGTTTATCTTCAATAGATACATATATACTGCTTCACAGATTTACCTTAAAAAAAGTTATCTTTATGAAAATGAAATCAAAAAGATCAAAGATAATTTCATGAATAACGATGTTGTTTTAATACTTGGGGAGGATAGTGTAGGAAAATGAAAAAAACTTTATCACTTGATGAGTTAATAAATGAGTTGAAAAATATGGATGTGTTTAATATAACTGTTATTAATACTCCAGATTATTTAACGGATTATTTTGTTATTGGTTCTGTTGATAATGTCATAACATTAAAGGCAATTGTTGACAAATTCAGATATTTAGTTGTTAGGATTCATGGGGAAGTAGAAAGTGGATGGGTAATATTGGATTTTGATGATTTCTGGTGTCATCTATTTTTACCCAATGTAAGAGAATATTACAATATAGAAAGGTTATGGAGTTTAAGAAGTGTAATGAGGGACGAAAAATGAGAATAGTATCAACATTTTTAAGTTTAATGTTTTTGATGTTTATTTTTGCTGAATTTGTTTTGGGTGCGGAAGTTAGTATAAATGCGCAGTTGATTAGTCCTAATCAGAATTCTGTAATTACCAGACATCCGCAGATCATTATAAAATATCCTTCTGATGTTACTCCTATTATTAGTTTTGATTCTTTGAGATTTATTGTTAATAATGTTGATTACACAAATTACATGAGGATCGATTTAAACACTCCCGAGGCAGTTTTATTCTTTTATTCTTCTAAGCCTTTGAATTTGGGGGTTAATAAGATTGTTGTTAGGGGAAAGTTAATAAATGATGATACTTTTGAGAACGTTTTTACGATTAATGTAAATCCTCGCCTTTCGAAGGAAGTTGCTTATTATCTTGATCTGCTAAATAAAACTTCTTCTAATGTTAAAAAATCTACCTATTATTATAATTTGGGTGTTTATTATGAGAAGAATGGGTATATGTTAGATGCTATTGGTTATTATAACGAAGCTTATAAAGCTGACAATACAAATAAAGAAGCTAAAGAAGCTTATGAAAGATTAATATCTCTGTTTCCTAACAAAGCTTTGAAACTTTTAAACATAACTCTTGATGTTAGCATAATTAATGTTAATGTTTTATCTTCTAATAATATTTACATTTTTCGGTGCATTGTTGAAAATTATAGGGATAGAAAATTAGAGTTTAATTTGAACAATTTCCTAATAAGCACAAGGAATAGTTATTATCAACCGATAAAAAATCCTTATGAATATTTGAGAAATTTAGTCAAAAAAAATATATTAACAATAGATGATTTTGCTATATCTAACTATCTTTTAAGCAAAGATGTGTATTATTTTGAATATCCGGATATTTTTGTTGTTGATTCTTATCAACAGCTAAAAGTTGACTTAATGTTTCATTTTAGTGAAAAGCCTAAGAATTTACTGTTTCAATTTTTTAAGCCTCTTGAGGTAAATGGTAGGAAAAAAGAGTTACCTGTTTATTTTAAGTTACCTTTTACTTTGTAAAAGGAGGTGAGAGATAATGATGTTAAAGAAGCCAATTCTTGTTTTGTTGTCTTGTTTTTTTACTATATCAACAATTTTTGCTAATACTAATGTTTTGAATATTGTTTATAACTCTGATGGTTTTGCTGTTGCTAATGTTTTTAACTCTTCTACCTCTTATGATATAATGTTTATTTATGGTAAAAAGGGTAGATTAATATATACTGACATGATTGAGAGTATTATATCTGTAAAGAAAGTTGATTTTGTTAATGAATTGCTTATGATAGGTTATACTAATGTTAATAAGTCTTATGATAATCTATTAATAAGGGTGGATGAAAAAGGAAAAGTGTTAGATGCACTTGTTGTTGGTGATTATTATTACCAGGAAATCCCAAAATTGTTATTTAGGATAAATAATATTTATATTGTTGTGGGATTAAGAGGGTATAGGAGTTATGATAGTATGTATGCTTTGTTTTTTGATGGATATTTAAGAGTTACTGATTGTTTAGTTTTTGATTTTGGACAGGAAGTGGGAATAACTTATTCTGATTTTGTGGGGCAACCTTCTCCTATTGGCATAAAAGTCTTATTGAAGACTAAAGATTGGCAGGATTACGATGTAGAAATAATGGCTGATGGTAAATATAATCTTTCAAGTAAAAATATTAATGTAAAGAATATTAAACCTTCTATTTCAAAATATTATTACCAAGAAAAGGAAATAGATTTGTAAGAAGGAGGAAAAGGTATATGAAAGAATTTATTTTATGGAGCTTATTATGTATGAACAGGGATAAACCAATCGAGTTGCTTGCTGAAAAATACAATAAGCAGATGCAAGTAGTTGCTGTAAAAGGAGGTGTTGGTATGCAAAAGTATCCATATAAATTACCCCAATTAACCTATAGTTATGATGCTTTAGAACCACATATAGATGCATTGACGATGGAAATACATTATACTAAACATCATGGTAGCTATGTAAATAATCTAAATGCCGCTTTGGAAAAATATCCTTACTTGCAAAATTATACTTTGATTGATTTATTGACTAATCTTTCTGCTATTCCATCAGATATAGTTGATAGTGTAAGGAACAATGGTGGAGGACATTTAAATCATACGATTTGGTGGGAAATACTTACTCCTGGTGGAAGTAAAACCCCTGTTGGAGAATTAGCAAACGATATTAATTCAACTTTTGGGAATTTTGAGAACTTCAAGGAACAGTTTAATAAAGCTGCGATGAGTAGGTTTGGATCTGGATGGGCTTGGTTGGTAGTGGATAATTTCGGCAAATTGCATATAATTTCTACTCCAAATCAGGATAATCCTGTAATGCAGAATTTTCACCCTGTATTTGGTGTTGATGTTTGGGAGCATTCTTATTATTTGAAATACCAAAACAGGAGAGCGGATTATCTTAATGCGGTTTGGAATGTGTTAAATTGGGATGTAATTGAAAAGAGGTATCAAGAGATTAAGAAGAATCTATTGAAGGTAGGAAGTGGAGTGTAGGAGGTGTTGATTTATGGCAGCTGAATCTGTCAAAGTCCCACTTAATACAGAGATACCATACTTTAAACTTAAGGATCCTTTTGGTAGAGAATACAGTGTTGATGAATTATTTGGTAGCAAAGGGTTAGTTGTTATATTTACTTGTAATCATTGTCCATATGCACAGGCAATCTGGCCAAGATCTATAGAGTTATATCACAAAGTAAAGGATAAAGGAATAAATTTTGTTGCTATAAATCCTAATGCAGCTAATCCTAACTATCCTGAGGATAGTGTAGAAAAGATGAAAGAATACATTGAAAAATTGAAAATACCATTTCCTTATTTAGTTGATGAAACTCAGGAGGTAGCAAAAAAGTTCAATGCTCAATGCACACCGGATATTTATTTGTATGACTCTAATAAGAAGTTATATTATCATGGAAGGTTTGATGATAATTGGAAAGATAAGGATGCAGTTAAATCAAAAGATTTGGAAAGAGAAATAATGCACTTATTGGAAGGTAAGGAACCTTGTCAGGAATGGTATCCTTCCATAGGTTGCTCAATTAAGTGGAAAAGTTAAATAAAGGAGGATTGTTGTGAGGAATTTATTTAAAATTTTATATAGAATGCTGCTATTAATAGTTTTTATTTTTATAATGATGCTAATTCAATTATGGGCTTTTGATTGTAAATATTTCTCCTTTGAATTACCAGGAAATCAAAATGTTAAGGTTGGAGATAATGGTGTTTATGTCGAAGGTCCTGAAGGAAAAGTTTATGTGGATGATCAGGGAGTAAGAGTTGAAAATAAAGGGAATACAAATTGGGTTTTAATGGATAATAGAGATAGAACAAAAAAAGAAGGAGATTACTATGTTTTTTATAGGCATTCTGAATATTTGGTTAATTTGAAAGTTACTTATTATACTCCTTATAATCAATTTTATAGTGATTATCAGACATTTATAAATAATGTTAAATCAAAGGAAAAAAATGTTAATGTAAGTAAAAGTTCTATACCTAATGATTATAATAGAACTGTTTATAAAGTAGTTGTTTACAAAGATAATGGGATTAAAAATGTGTTTTATACAGTTTCTTCTGATTACGGGTTTTATATTATAGAGTTTTCTGGGAAAGAAGATAGTGTTAATAAACTTTCAGAAGATTTGAAATATGTTATAGATACTTTTGTTCCGAAGTATTAGTATAATTTTTAGTATAATTTTGTAAAAAAATTGTTAAAATTAAATAAAATTTAAATTCTTCCACTGTTTATTGTTTATATATATAGGGAAGGGAGATGGATTTTTATAAAATTTATTATAGGGGGTGTTTTGTATGTCTGAAGATTCCGATAAAACTGAAGAGCCGACAGAGCATAAGTTGCAAGAGGCTCGCAAAAAGGGTCAGGTCCTGAAAAGCCAAGATGTAGTAATGTTTGTGGGAATGGTAGCTACTTTTGCTGTCCTTTTTGCTTACTCTAAAGTCATGGCTTCAAAAGTCGCAGAATTCGCAAGAGATTTGTATATGGGTGAAGTTTTTAGGAATGCTGTTAATGCCGATAATCTCCTTGCTTTTTTAGCTTCTGTCTTTATTAAATCTCTTATTCTTTTTGCTTTAGTTCTAATGCCTATTGCTATTGTTGCTATGTTGGCTGGTTTAATTGGTAATTTAGCTCAGATAGGTTTTCTTTTCACTTTTGAGCCACTATCCCCTAAATTCAGTAAGATTAATCCTGTTGAAGGTTTTAAAAGAATATTTTCAAGGAAATCAGTTGTCGAGTTGGTTAAAAACGCACTAAAAATTGGTGTTATTTCATATTTAGTCTATTTAATCATCAAAGGTAACGAAAAACTGTTTATTGATTTTTCACGAACTTGGGATTTTATTCCTTTTTTGGTAGAGTTTAGGAAAATCATAGAAAAGATGGTTTGGCAGGTCATTGGTGTTTTTGTTTTACTTGCTGCTTTCGATTACATGATTCAAAGAAAATTTTTTATGAAAGATATGAGGATGTCTTTTAAGGAATTAAAGGATGAATATAAGGAGTTAGAGGGTGATCCTCATGTTAAGAGTAAGAGGAGGCATATGGCTCAGCAGCTGGCTATGGGAGGGGGTATTGGTAGGGTCCAAGATGCAACCGCTGTTGTTACAAATCCTGTGCATTATGCCGTAGCTTTGAAATATGAGCATGGTAAGATGCAGGCACCACAGGTGGTTGCTAAAGGTGAAAGATACTTTGCTGAATTGATAAAAACTATTGCAGAAAAAAGCGATATACCTATCGTTGAAAATGTTGAATTAGCTCAATTATTGTATTCCAAATGTAAGGTTGGAGATTATATTCCTACAGAGCTTTATCAGGCAACTGCTGAAGTTTTAGCTTTTGTTTATAAAATGAAAAAGAAGAAAAAAATAATAGGAAGGTAGGGGATTTATGTTAGGTGTTGGGCAATCTATAAATGTAGGTGGACAGAAAATTCCTTTGGATGTTTTTATCCCCATAGCTATCTTGTTGGCTGTCTTATTAATTATAGTCGAGTTACCGCCTTTTCTTTTGGATACTTTGCTTATTACTGATCTAATTGTCTCTATATTAATTATATTAATGGCTGTTTATGTTAAAAGCCCATTAGATTTTGCTGTATTCCCTACGTTGGTATTGGTTGAAACCATATTTCGTTTGGGTATAAATATTGCTGCTACGAGGTTGATATTGGCAAGGGGTCATATAAAGGATCCAAGAAGTGGCGAACCTATAGGTGCGGGTCACGTAATTCCTACTTTTGCAAAGTTTGTAGCAGGTGGAAATCTTGTTATAGGTTTTGTTTTGTTTTTGATGATAGTTGTGGTTCAGTTTATAGTGATAACCCAGGGTGCTGAGCGTATTGCTCAAGTTGCTGCGAGGTTTACTTTGGATGCTATGCCAGGTAAGCAAATGGCTATCGATGGAGAATTGCATGCAGGTCTTATAACTCCTGAAGAGGCAAGAAGAAGAAGAAGAGAAATAGAGAGAGAAACCGATTTCTATGGTGCGATGGATGGTGTTGGAAAGTTCGTTAAAGGCGATACTATCGCTAATATAATTATTCTTGCTATTAGTATTATTGGTGGTATATTGATGGGATTTACTTATTTTAGATCATATTTTGAAGGATCAGAAAAGGGGATGATAATTGATATTTTGGAGACTTATACTATTTTAACGATTGGTAATGGTTTGGTCTCTATATTGCCTTCATTTTTGGTATCTACTGCAATGGGTATAATAGTTTCTCGTGCTGCTTCTGAATCTAATCTTGGCGAGGATGTGATAAGTCAATTAACTGGTCAGCCGAGAGCTTTACAGATTGCTGCGGGGGCTTCCGCTACTCTTGCTTTACTTTCTTTGTTAGGTATGGGATTACCTATACTTCCTTTGCTTGGTTTTGCTGGTTTATTCTTTTTCTTATCTATGAGAGCAAAACAACAAGAAGTGCAGAAGGAAATAGTTAAAGAAGAAGTTAAAAAGGAGCAAAGGAAAGAGGAACAAAGAAAACCTGAGAATGCCATGGTTTATACTACCGTTGAAACTCTTTCTCTTGAGTTGGGAAGAATGCTTTTGGGATTGGTTGATGAGCAACAAGGAAGGAAATTATTAGAAAGGATTCCTTCTGTTAGGATTAGTATTGCAAAAGAAGTTGGTATAGTGATGCCTGGGGTCCACGTAACTGACAACATGGATTTGAAGCCAACCTCTTATGTTGTTAAGATTAAGGGAGTTAAAGTAGGTCAAGGAGAAGCTCATATAAATAAGTTTTTAGCAATAGGTCCTGAAAATGTCATAAGGCAACTTAACGGGAATGTAACAATCGAGCCTGCGTTTGGTATGCCTGCTGTTTGGATAGAACCTCAGGATAAGCCTCAAGCTGAAAGGTTGGGATGCATGTTGTTTGATGCCGTATCTGTTATTGCTTCACACTTAACTGAGATAGTAAAAAATAATGCAGCTGATATTCTGGGAAGACAAGAAACTAGTATTTTGGTTGAAAATTTAAAGAAGACTCATCCTGCTGTTGTTAAAGATGTTATACCTGAACAAATAAGTATAGGTGAATTGCAAAGGGTTTTACAAAACTTGCTAAGGGAAAGAATACCAGTAAGAGATTTGATAACGATAATAGAGTCATTGGTTGATGCTGTAAGATATACTCGGGATATTGCAGAATTAACTGAATTTGTTAGAATAGGTTTAGCAAATTCTATATCTTACATGTTAGCAAAGGATAGTGTTATATATGCTGCTGCTGTTGATCCTCAGGTAGAGCAAGTAATTTTAAATAGTTTGCAAAAGAATGAGTTTGGAACATTCCCTGTTTTGGATCCAAACATTAGTCAAGCAATATTAATGTCTGTAGCAGAGTTTATGAGATTTGCAACTAATAATGGATATCAACCTGTAATAATAACATCTCCCACGGTAAGAAGACATTTCAGGAAAATAATAGAGAGAAATTTCGGACAAATCTTTGTTATATCATTTGCTGAAGTTGCTTCTAATTACCAAATTAAAAATATCTACCTTATTAAGGTTGAAGTTCCAAGTGAAGTATGAGAGAATACATAATTTATGTAAAAAATATAAGTGAAACTATAAAAGAGATAGTTAAAAGAGAAGAAAATGCTGATATTGCTAATCCTCTTTTTTTAAGGGTTTATACAAATAGGAAAATAAAAGGGAAAAAAAATGCTATAAGGTTTTTGTATTATTTTGCTAAAAAGAAGTGTTATAAAATTATAGAAAAAGATTTAGTAGAGATTGGAAACTACGAAATCCACAAGCGATTGCTTTTTTTTTGGAACCTAAATTATCGTTATTTTTCTCTTATTTTTGTTAAAGGTACTCAGAAGATTATGAAATTATTTGAAAAAGTGTATTCTATATATTTGATTTTATTAAAAAGTTTCAGTATTTATCAGAGTATGAATGAAAATTTGAAAAAGAAAGAAGTAGATGATTTAGCTTTGGAAGTTATGCAAAGTAATCTTGTTTATTGTATAAAATCGAGAAAATTTTTTGATGGTGTAGATTTTTATACAGTAGATAACGAGGATACGATTGAGTTTGATGATGCAATTGGAGTTAAAAATAACGGAAATAATTATGAAGTTTTTGTAGCTATTTGTGATTTATCTGAAGTATGGAATATACATATGGACAAATTTGTTTTGGATTTCCCACAAAGTTTATATACTGTAGATAAGAAGCATTTTATGTTGCCTATGCGGTTTATTGAGGAAGTTTCGCTTTTTCAAAAAGCAAAGAGACCAGTATTTTTGTTTAGATATTGCTTGGATAGAGACATGGAGATAAGGAATGTTGATTTTGAGCCTGTTTGTATAGCAGTTGCTAAAAATTTAAATTTTAAACAAGGTGAAAATTTTCTTAAATATAATTCTTTTCTTTTGAGGTTTTGTAATAATTTGCTTAGTAAAAGAATTTCCAACGGTGCAATTTATTTCGATGAATTTAAGGGAATAAAATTTGTAATTCAGGAATTAATGATATTTACTAATCATATTTGTGCAAAATTTTTACATAAAGCAAATATTCCTTTTATATCTCGGGTTTTTAGTATTCCTGATGAATTAAAGGAATTTTGTGGTAATTACTATGATTTGAAAGATACAAATAACAAGATTTTAAAATTTAGGATTCTTAATCTACTAAGTTCAGCGAAGTATGATGTTAATCCTTCTCAGCATAATTTCTTAGGATTGGATAAATATACTCATGTTACAAGTCCTATCAGAAGGTATATAGATGTTATTAATCAAAAGCAGTTAATATCTTTTTCTTATAACTTTGATGAGTTTTTTACTGAATATGAGCTTAGAGAATTACTCTATATTATAAATCCTTATTTAAGAAAATACAACTGTTTAGTTAGGAATTATAACAAAAAACAAAAGATATTAAATTTTGCTTCATCACTTTTAAATTCAAATAGAACGAAATTCATTTTTCCCTACTATATAGTTGATGATCAAGTTTTTATTATTTTGGATGAAATTGATGAAGAATTAAAAGTAGGTAATATCCAGTTTTTAGAGAATAAAGTAATTGATAAAGAGAGAATTTGGTTGAAAAAAAGTGAGATAATGAATTTAGTTAATAATTTTATAGAAGGAAATGTTAAGGAGGGTGGAATATGAGATATCATAAGTTGGTCGTGGTTTTTATATTATTTTTAGTTGTTAGTAGCGTTTATTTGTTTTTAAATTCTTGTGGGTTGAAAGGGTTGACATCTGTAGGAGTAATTGGTGGACCTGGTGGTGGACAACCTCCTATGTTTGCTGTATCTTCTTTTAAAATGACAGGTAACTTAGTTCAACCTAATGAATTTTCTTTTGGATATTATAACAATAATTTTGATCCTTTTGTTTTTGCTAATTTGCAAGGAAACTCTCTTGTTAATTTTAGTTTTTCTGCTAACTTTAATAATCAAATTGCAGGTAAAAAGGTTATTATTTTGGGTACAGGCTTTAAGTATCTTACTTCTGGTAATCCTCCTACGAGGGACGTTTTTTGGGTTGGAAAGATAGTTAATAATCCTGTTAGTATCATTAATTTTACAGTTGCTGCTAATAATTATAAAACTGTAGGGGGAAGGAATTTTATTGCCAGATTCAACCAAGGAGCTTTTGATAGTAATTTCGACAGTATTACACTTAAAAAGATTGATGGAACTGATTACAATCAGAATACAGATTTAGATAACGTTAATGAAGATTTTAGATCTGTAGCTTTTAAGCCTAATTCAAATTATACTGATTTTGCAGGAGCTATGGTTGGTAGGAACGTTGCTTTTTATTCTTCGGTTTCTAATGGAAACTTTACGGATTGGCAAAATGCCCTTGCTAATACCGTTAGTAATAATAATAAACCTTCTGATTTTATAGGATTTGATGTTATTCAAGGAGGATTAAATCCTATATCTTTTACGATGATTGGGTCAGATATAGGTGAAACAAAGGGGGAACTGAGAGTTTTTCAAGTAGCTTCTAATTCTTGGAGTGTTAATTATCTTGATGCTCTTTCTTCTTATATTGGTCCTAATGTTTATCCCCTTTATTCTTCGGATTATGTAAGTAATGGCGCAAGTCCTGATGTTATAGCTGCTGCTTTGATTGTTGGAAAGAATTTGATAATTTACTGGGGTGACAATAATAATAATGGAGTTGTTGATCCGTTTCCTGCTGATAATTTTGCTTTTTATCTTGATAACAATGTAACATTTTATGGTGGCACTATTTTGAAAGATTCTAATAATAAAAGGATAGTTGTAGTTGGTTATGATGATACAAATCAAGAGGCTGTTATATATAGGGGGGTTGCCCAGGATGGACCGGATCCTGATCCGTTTTTTGATACTCCGCCTACTAAAGTTAATATTAGTGGTTTAGGGTTGAATTTAAAGGATAGTATGTTTTTTGATGTAAATAGTGTTAATAATACGGTTGTTGTAGTTGGTGTTGATTTAAGTAATTGTCCTATTAAGCCTTATCCACAGCCTGCTCCTGTGAATTTACCTAAATTAACAAAATCCTTAATTTTTATCAATAATGCGAATCCTAATCTTGATAATGATATTCAGCAAACTTTTGCTAACATGACGGGTTTGATTTTAATAAGCAATGATGGGGGAAATAGTTTTAGTATAATGAGCAATCCTGTGATAAGATAGAGTTATGTTAAATTTTTTTTCATTGAATAATGATCGGGAGAAAGCGCGGTTTTTTTTAATGATGAATGTTGCTTTGCGTGCGGGCCTTCCTCTTTATCAAACTCTTAACATAATGAAGGATAGTTTACCTGTTCAGTGGAGAGATGTAGTTAGTGTAATAGCAGAAAATTTAAGGAGGGGTTATTCTTTATCCCAAACTATGAGTAATTTTAAAAATGTTTTTGAACCATTAACTTTAAAATTAATCAATGTTGGAGAGAATACAGGAAAGCTTGATGAAATATGCGTATATTTATTTGAATTTTATGAAAATAAAGGTAAAGTTGTAAATAAATTGTTTTCTTCTTTAAGTTATCCTATTTTTATCGTAACTTTTGCTTTTGTAATTGCTTATGTGGTTTTAAATTTTGTTTTCCCGGTTGTTATTAATATGTATAGTGACCTAAATATGAAGTTGCCTGCTATGACACAGTTTTTGAAATTTTTTGTGGATATAGTCAATCTAAGAAATTTATTGATATTTTTGGTTATTTTTGTATTGTTTGCAGGTTTTGTTTATTTTTATGTTGGTAAGGAAAAGTTGGTAGGGATGGTTTTGGATTTCTTTTCTTCTTTACCAATAATTTCTGATATTTATAAAAAGTATGTGGTTTCTAACTTTTTGTATGCTTTAGTTTTGTGTTTGAAAAGTGGTTTAATTATGTCCGATGGGATAAAGTTTTCTTTGGCTTTATTACCTGAAAGAGTTTATAATAAATATTTTTCTGATGTTTATAAGAGGATTTTGGAAGGAGAACAATTGTCAAGTATTTTAATTGAGAAGCCGCTTTTTAATAAGATAATAGTTAATTTTATTGCAAGTTATGAAGAAACTGCAAAAACCGAGATAATAGATAAATTGATAGGGTATTTAAATTTTGATATAAATATTGCAATAGATAGGATACTTGTGTTAATTGAGCCTGTATTGATAACGGGTGTTTCTATTTTTGTATTTTTTATTGCTGCTTCTATTTTATTACCTATTATTGGTATTTCGGTTCAGTTTACACAGTGAATGTTTTGGTATTTTTTGCTATAGACGATAATAAAAGATTAGGTCCAAATGTAGTTTTTTATAATATCTTTAAAAACCTTTGGGGGAGTGGCCCTGATTCCGTGGGAAGGGGCTCCTTTTCCAACAAAAATGATGAATTTAAATTCGTTATCGTATATAGGAAAGGTTATATCGAAAACGAAAAAAAGGATTTTGTGGATTATTTTTACGTTAATTTTTACGATTACTTTCATTTTGTTATTGAAGTTTCAAAGATATACAGTTTGTTAAGAAGGAAATATAAAGGTTGGAGGATAAAATTTTTTTATCCTAAACCTATGCTGTTACCTTTTAATGTTGATCAGTATGCTTTTCTTTATGATTTACCAATGGAAAAAATTTTTTTAGGAAAAAGTATTAATGATTTAAAGAAAGAGTTTGTTTTTAAAAAATTAGTCTGGAAAAATATGAAAAAATTGTTTACTATATCTTATTCTTCTTTTTGTGATATAAAAGGGATTACAGGATTGGACAATTTGGATTGGTTTTATTTAGGTGTTGATAGAGATGTTTTTAGAGTTATTCCTGATTACAAGGATTATTTAAGACGGATTTTTGAAGAAAGAGGTATTTTTTTCAATTGGGATTATTTTTTTGCCCCTGTTGGTAAGATTTGGTTTAGAAAGAATGTTTTGAATTTGGTTAAAGCGTTTAATAATTTTAGAAAGCATATTAGGAGTAATGTGAAATTAGTAATGACGGCTAATAATTTAAATGATAAAAATGAATATATAGATAGTGTTAAATCCAATTCTAATGAGGATATTGTATTTTTAAGTGGTTTAAATACGGAGGAAATGGTGTATTTGTATAATGGTTGTTTAGCTGTAATTTTTCCTTCTCTTTATGAAGGGTTTGGGCTACCTATTCTTGAAGCATTGGCTTGTAAGAAAAATGTCCTTTTTTCTGATATTAAGGTTTTTAAAGAAATATACCCCGATAACAAGTGGATTTTTAATCCCTTATCGGTAGAGGATATATCTAACTGCTTGTTGAATTTTTACAATGAGAAGGGTTTTCTTGAAAATAGGAGAATTTTAGATAAAGATATAGATAAATTTAGTTGGAGATCAGTTGTTGAAAATATAATAATGAAGGTAAAGGAGTAGTGGTGGATATGGATAAAAGAACGAAGGAATTTCCAAAGCAGGAAGAAAAATGGTATGTTATTAATGCAGAAAACAAAGTGTTGGGAAGACTTGCTTCCAGAATAGCCTATATTTTGATGGGAAAACATAAGGTAACTTATAGCTCTTCATACATTGGAGGAGATTATGTTGTTGTTTTGAATGCATCTAAAATTAAATTGACTGGGAAGAAGTTAGTAAGGAAAAAGTATTATAAGCACTCAGGACATTTAGGGAATCTTAAAGAATATTCCGCCGAATTTATGCTTGAAAATAAACCAGAAGAATTATTGAGATTAGTTGTCTCTAAAATGCTTCCTAAAAATAAATTAAGAAGTAGGATGCTTAAGAGATTGAAAATATACAGAAATGAAGAACACAAGCATATAGCACAAAAATTGGAAACTCTGGAGGTGTAAAATGTATTACGCTACAGGTAGAAGAAAGGAAAGCACCGCAAGAGTATATCTAAAGCCTGGTAAAGGGGAAATATTTATAAATGATAAACCTGTGGATGAGTATTTTAAAATGAGGGAGGTTTATAGAATAAAAGTTAGAAAACCTTTAGAGGTGCTGGGGGTATTGAGTAAGTATAGGGTTGACTCTTATGTTAAAGGAGGAGGAACTACAGGACAAGCTGAGGCTATAAGCCTTGGAATTGCCAGATGTTTGGCCCAGATATCTGAGGAATACAAAAAAGTCCTAAGAAAATATGATCTATTAACAAGAGACCCAAGAGAAGTCGAAAGAAAACACTATAATAAGCATAAAGCAAGAAAAGCTCATCAATGGCACAAGAGGTAATCAATCGTATGAAAAAATCAAAATTGTTCTTAATAATAACAATCTGTTGTATTCTCTTGTTTATTATTGTCCAAATTTTTGCTGGCAACAAATCCTCTAATGTCCAAAATTTTAACCAAAATACTATTTCTTCAAATACCAGTAGAGTTGATTCAAATAATCCGGGTTATATAGAGAATTACCTTAAGGTTTGGGAATTTTTGTATACTTTTAAGGACAATAAAACGGTAGCCTATGAATTGAGAAGAAAATTAGAAAAACAAGATCTTTTTACTCTTATTTCTAATAAAGAAGTTCTAAAAGGGATATTTAAATCGATTAAATATACACAGGATCAAGAGGAAAAAATAAAACAGCTCTTTGGAGATAAAGAATTATTTCTGCAGTATATCACTGATTTTTATGTTTATCTTGTTGTTTCTCAACTGGATGAACAAAGGATAAATGAAATAAGGAAGCAAATTGATTTCTTAAAAAAGAAGATATACAAAGTTGACCCTGAAACTATACAAAAGATAAAAGACAAAAAAGATCCAGAATTAGATAAAATTTTGCAAGAAGTTGAGCAAAATCTATACCAGCCAAATTTGTCCGAGCAAAAGAAACAAATGTTGTTGACACAGATACAAAAAATGAACTATATTTTACTTTTGTATGAAGAATTTAAGAAAGATGAAATTTTCAATTGGTTTGTTGAAAATAGAAAAAGAATACTTGATAGTCTGAGTTTTAAGGAAAAATAAGGGTGGTGATAAGTAATGCCAACTTTTGTATACAGAGTTAAGACACCAGATGGTAAGGATAAGCAAGGTGAGATAGTTGCAAAAAATGAAATGGATGCAAAAACTCAATTGATAAGGCAAAATTATAAGATTATATCTTTGCAGGTCAAAGGTGAAGCTGGCACTGTCAAAAAAATTGGAGCCCTTTTTAAACCAAAAGTTAATCAGCAATCGTTAACTATATTTTCGAGGCAATTTGCAACGATGATTAATGCGGGTTTGTCTTTGGTTAGAGCTCTTGATATTTTGGCTGAACAAACGGAGGATAAAATTCTAAAAGCTGCTATTGCTGATGTAAAGAAAGAAGTTGAAGGAGGTAAAGCACTGTCTGCTGCTCTATCTAAGCATAGACATATATTCAGTGATCTTTATATTAGTATGGTTAAAGCTGGTGAAATCGGTGGTATGCTTGATGAAGTGTTGGATAGATTAGCTAACTTTATGGAAAAAGATTTTCAATTGAAGAAGAAAGTGCAATCTGCTATGACTTATCCTGCTATAATCTTGGTTTTGGCTATTGGTATAGTTATTTTCTTGGTCACTTATATCTTGCCTACTTTTGTTAATCTATTCAGAGAAATGGATGTTAAATTGCCTTTTATAACTCAAGTATTGATAACTGTAGTTGAAGCTCTTAGGCAACCTCTAATCGTTGCTTCTCTTATAGTTTTAGCAATAGTTGCTGTGTTTGGTATTAATCTATACTATCAAACTCCTGTTGGAAAGAGACAAATAGATTTAATAATGCTTAATATACCAGTTTTTGGATTACTTAATAAAAAAGTTGCAATAAGTAGGTTTGCCAGGACCTTGGGAACTTTGTTATCATCGGGTGTTGCTCTTATGGCTGCGTTAGAAATAGTTTCCCAGGTTGCTGGTAATGCTGTTATCTCTAATGCTATCGATAACGTTAGAACAAAATTAAGAGAAGGTGAGAATTTATCGGGACCATTAACTGAAACGGGAATTTTTCCACCTATGGTTACTCAAATGATTGCAGTTGGTGAGGAAACAGGTAACCTTGATACTATGTTAAATAAAATAGCAGATTTCTATGATACTGAAGTAGAATATACTTTGTCTTCTTTGACTTCATTGATCGAGCCTATAATGATTGTTGGTATGGGTGGAATGGTAGGTTTTATAGTTTTGGCTGTGTTCTTGCCACTTTACCAACTTATTACTGCAAGCTTTTAATTCTATTTGCCCACGTAGCTCAGTGGAAGAGCGCATCCTTGGTAAGGATGAGGTCACCGGTTCGATCCCGGTCGTGGGCTATTTTTTATCATGTTAATCAATAAAAGAATACTATTTATTCTCGAATCCCCATCTAAAATGAAAACAATCTCTTCTATTTTGAAAAAAATGAATGTTAAAAATTTTAGGATTGTTTCTACAATGGGACATATTAAGGATTTACCTAAGGATAGATTCGGGTTAAAAATAGAAAACGGAAAAATTATCCCTCATTTTGTTTTTTTACCTTATAAAAAGAAAGTTTTGGAAAGAATAGAAAAAATGTTGAATAATGTTGATGTTGTAATTTTGGCTACTGATCCAGATAGGGAAGGTGAAGCAATTTCTTTCCACGTTTTTAATGAATTAAAGAAAAAATTTTATAATGTCGATTTCAAAAGAGCTTTTATTAATGAAATTACTTTTGATGGCCTGAAAAGAGGAATTGAAAATTTGGGGTTTATAAATTATTCTATGGTACAAAGCCAGTTTGCTCGTAGGATTATTGATAGAATAATCGGTTATAAAATCAGTCCAATTTTATGGAGAAATTTTAAAATGAGAGGATTAAGTGCAGGAAGAGTTCAAACCGCTACTCTTAAACTAATCTATGACAAAGAAAAAGAAATAGAAAATTTTAAACCACAGAAATTTTATACTATAAAGATTAAGTTTAAAGTTGAGGATAGAATTTTTGAAGGATATTTGTATGAGAATGATCAGGTATTAAAATTTTTTGATAAGGATAAATTGTCGGAATTTAAAGAAAAAGTTTTAGAAAAAATTGTTGGTAAAAATTTGAAGTTTGATTTATTTGAAAATGAGAGAGAAATTATTCCGCCTGACCCTTTGAAGACTTCTACTTTGCAGCAGGAAGCCGCTAAATTGGGAATAAGTAATAGTGAAACAATGAAAATTGCTCAAAAATTATACGAAGGAGTATTTGTAGATAATGAAAAAATAGGTTTAATAACTTATCACCGCACAGATAGTATTAGGATAAGCCAGTATGGTATAGATTTGGCAAAAAAAATCTTGGGTAATGTTTTCATCCACAAAAGGAAAAACAAATCAATGTTTGATGCACATGAGGCTATAAGAATAACAACTGATATAGATTTAGAAAAAGTGAAAAAATTTTTAGATAGAAAAGAATTTTTAGTATATCAGTTGATTTATAATAGATTTTTGGCTTCTCTTTCTCCTGTTTGCAGATATTTACATTTTCAATTGGTTTGTCCTATATTTAAGGATATTTGTTTAAAGTATGAAAGTGCATTAATATTGGACAAGGGTTTTACTAAATTTTTACCTGAGTATTTGAATTTGAAGATATTTAAGAATGAAGTGTTGAATACGAAAGCTAAGTTATTGGAGGTTTTGGGGTATAGTATAGAGGAGGAGCAAACAAAGCCGCCTGCTCGTTATACTCTATCTTCTATTGTAAAGAAAATGGAAGAGGTTGGTATTGGTCGACCTTCTACTTACGCTTCTACTGTGGAAATACTAAAAAAGAGAAAATATATAGAAGTAAAGAAAGGAAGTATTTTTATTACTGATTTGGGAAAAAAAGTTATCGAATTTTTATTTAATTTGTATCCTTCTTTTTTTAGTGTTGATTTTACTGCTCATCTTGAGGATGTTTTGGATAAAATTGAAAATACTCAATACGAGGAATCTCAGAGTTTGGCTAATAAAAAAATCTGGGAAATATACTCTGTTTTATAACTATAATGAAATTGTTATTATTGACAAATGGTTATGGTGAGGATACTATCGCTAAATACATTATCGATAATTTGTATGAATTGGGTGTTAAGGATATTGAAGTTTTCCCGCTTGTAACGAAGGGGGATGTTTTTGAAAATGTAAAAATAGTTGGACCAGTTAGGGTTTTCCCAAGCTCTGGCATAAGTGGATTTTTAAATTTTTTTAACTTTATAAAAGATATTAAGGCTGGTTTATTTGGGCACATCAAGCAACAAATTAAATTTTTAAAATCCTTGAATGATGATTTATATTTTGTTGCGGTTGGAGATGTTTATCCCATTTTATTGCTTTATTTTTCAGGAAAAATACGAAAATCTTTTTTTGTTGCTACTGCTAAATCTATAAAAACTGAGCCTTTTAATTTTTTGGAGATTAGTTTAATGAAAAATATGATAGCCAATTTTGTCAGAGATGAAATGACTTTGAAGTGGATAGTAAGCAGGTATGGTTTGGGGAATGTTTATTTTGAAGGTAATCCGGTTTTGGATTTACCAAGAGTTGAGGTTGATGATGAAAAGTTTTTAAATGTTTTGAAATATTATAAGAACATTATTATTTTGCCTGGTAGGAAGGATGTGGCTGTTGAGAATTTGAGGAATTTGATAGCTTTTGTTCCACATTTAATTGAAAAGGGCTTTTGTTTTACGGTTGTTGTACCTCATTTTTATCCTTTGGATGAGATAGTAAGATTGGTTAAGGAATTTGAGAATGTTTTTATTTTTGATTCTAAGTATTATCGTTTTTTGTTAGAAAATAGTTTTTTGGTTTGGGGTTTTGGGGGATCCGCTAATGAGCAGGCTGCTGGTTTTGGATTGCCCGTTATTAGCTTGTATTCCAAATCTTGGTATAGACAAAGACAAAAGAAATTACTAAGGGATTCTCTGATTTTGGTTAGGAATTGGGAAGAGTTTTATACCCAAACTATGAGCTTAGTAAATGACGTTAATCGATATGTTTATTTAAGTAATGTCGGAAGGAGAGAGATGGGCAATTTGGGAGGAGCAAGGAATATTGCAAGATTTATTCAAAATTTTTGTCAATAAAGGAGAAATGAATACTTTTGTATAAATAAGAATTGAGGAGGATTTAATGTATGATAGAGATAAAGTTTTTGGGAAGAGGTGGCCAAGGAGCAGTTACTGCTGCTAATTTGATCGTCCAAGCCGCTTTTAAGGAAGGAAAGTTTGGATTGGCTTACCCTTCTTTTGGAGCTGAAAGAAGAGGTGCGGTTTTAAATGCTTATGCAAGGATTGATAATAAACCTATTAATGTTCATCAACAAATATACGAGCCCGATGTTGTTGTTGTCCTTGATAGAAAAGTTATCCAAATGACTAATGTTGTTGAAGGATTAAAGGAGAATGGAATCGTTATTATCAATACTGACAAAATACCTGAAGATTTAGTTTTTAATGGAAGATTATTTATAGTTGATGCAACGAGGATTTGTTTAGATTTGAATTTGGTTATCTCTGGTTGGCCGGTTGTTAATACAGCTATTCTTGGAGCTTTATCTAAGGCAACTGATATTGTAAAGATAGATACTCTTGTTCAGGTTATTCAAGAAAATTGGAAAGGTGAGATTGGTAAGAAAAATGCTGATGCTTGTTTAAAGGCTTATAATGAAACATATGAGGTTGTGAGAGTTATTTAAAGGGGGATAGTTTATGAAGGTATTAATTCCTAAATCTAAACCTGCGAAAGGGGCTGTTGGTAAGACAGGGCTATGGAGAACTTCTAAACCTGTTGTAAATCATAACAAATGTATAAAATGTGTTATCTGTTGGGCTTTTTGTCCTGAAACTACTATATTGAGATTTGAAGATAACTCTGTTGATATAGATTACGAGTATTGTAAGGGATGTGGGGTTTGTGCTAATGAGTGCCCTGTTAATGCTATCGAGATGGTAGAAGATTAAAAGGAGGTTGGCTTTATGAGTATTATTGAAGATAAAAAAAGTTTGTCTAATGTTAAAGTGGTTACTGCTAATGAGGCAGTTGCTCTTGCTGTTAAATGTGCTAAAGTTGATGTTGTTGGTGCTTATCCTATTAGTCCTCAAACGAGTATAATGGAATATTTGACAAAGTATATTGAAACTGAGAATATACCAATGGAGATAGTTAGAGTTGAGTCTGAACACAGTGCTATGGCGGTTGCAATGGGTGCTGCTGCTGTCGGTGCAAGAGCTTTTACTGCAACAGCGTCACAGGGATTGCTTTATATGGCTGAAATGGTCTATTGGGTGGGTGGTAGTAGGTTACCTGTTGTTATGGCAATAACAAGTAGAGCGATGGGAGCTCCTTGGATATTGGGTAATGAACATACCGACGTTTTATTACCCAGGGAGTGGGGCTGGATGGTACTATTTCCCGAAGACAACCAAGAGGTTTTTGATACTATAATCCAAGCTTATAAATTGGCTGATACTACTCTTGTTCCTGTTGTTGTTGGTTTAGATGGATTTATTCTTAGTCACACAACTATGCCAATATCTATCCCTGATCAGAGTATAATCGATAATTTTATACCCAAGAATACTCCAAAACCATATGCTTTGAATACTGAGGATCCTTTTACTCATGGCAATGCTGTTCATTCTAATCTCTATTTAGAATTCCGGCATAATATATTTAAGACGATAGAAGATTCAGAGGATTTAGTAGACGAGATAGATAAGGAATGGAGTAAATTAACGGGTAGAAGTTATGGTGGAGTTATAGAGGAATTTTTACTTGATGATGCTGAGGTTGCTGTTTTAGTTATGGGTGCTTCATCTGGAGACGCAAAAGAGGCAGCTAAGAAGGTAAGAGAAAAATATGGAATTAAGGCTGGTGTTATTAGGTTAAGAAGTATAAGACCTTTCCCTGTAAAGAGGTTATCGAAGATTGCTCAAAAGGTTAAAGCGATAGGTGTTTTTGATAGAAATATGTCTCCTGGATTAGGTGGAATGATTGCTACTGAAGTCAAATTTGCTCTTTATGATTTAAAGAATAGGCCTATTGTTCAGTCTTATATCGGTGGCTTGGGTGGTAAGGATGTTAAAATAGCTGATTTTGAAAATATTTTAGTTGAATTAAAAGAGATGGTTGATGGGAAGAGGGAGGTAGAGAAAGTCAAGTGGGTTGGCTTGGATTTAGCTGCTATCGAGAAGTTTTTGGAGGAGGTGTAGTATATGACTTCTATTAAGCAGTTACCATATGAGGAGTATTTTTTAGCAGGTAATGGTAGTTGTCCTGGTTGTGGATTGACCATAGGATTGAGGAATGTTTTGAAGGCTTTGGGTAAGAATGTTTATATGGTTGTTCCTGCGTCGTGTAGTAGTGTTGTTCAGTCTCCGTTTCCTAATTCTTCGGCTACAGTTCCTCTTTTAAATACTCCTTTTGCAGCTTCTGCTGCAGCAGCATCAGGTATGGTAAGAGCTTTGAAGATTATGGGTAAAGATGCGGTTGTTATGGTTTGGGCAGGAGATGGGGGAACTTTCGATATAGGTTTGGCTACTGTTAGTGGTGCTGCGGAAAGAAATGAAGATTTACTTTACATATGTTATGATAATGAAGCTTATATGAATACGGGTGGTCATAGGTCAAGTGCAACACCTCTCGGTACTTTTACTGGCACAACTCCAACTGGCAAAAGAGAAAATAAAAAAAATGTCCCATTGATAATGGCAGCTCATGGAATACCATATGTTGCTACTGCAAGTATAGCATTTGTTACAGATCTTTATGATAAAATTATGAAAGCAAAGGATATGAAAGGATTTAGGTATATACAAATATATTCTCCGTGTACTCCAGGTTGGTTGTTGCCCACTGAAAAGAGCGTTGAATCTGCTAAATTAGCTGTTCAAACTGGTATATATCCACTTTTTGAAATAGAGGGTGGAATTTTTAAGATTAGTGCTCCCAGTAAAGCTTATTTAAAGAAAGAAAAGAGAAAACCTTTACATGATTACTTTAAAATTCAAGGAAGGTTTAAACACTTGAAAGAGGAACATATAAAATTAATAGAGCAATGGATTGATCAGATGAATGAGGAGTATGCTGCATTAGATGGTAAGAAAATATTTTAGGTATGGAGAATTTTTTGATGGACTTTGAGAAAGAGTTTGAGATAATAGAGGATGGATTGAGTTGTCCCAGATGTGGTGGGATGGTCGTCGAAAGCACTGATTTTGAAGTAATGTTTTTTTACGAACATGTTCGAGAGTATTCTTGTATAATTTGTGGATACAGATTTTGGATAGATTTAGATGAAATTGTGTCAAAAATTACTATAATAAAGAGGAAGGATAATTGAAGGGAGTGTTGTGGTATGGCTGATGTTATAATAGTTGGTGGAGGTTTAGCAGGTTTGATGGCAGCTTTGAGGCTTGGAGAAAAGGGACATAGAGTAAAGTTATTCTCTGTTGTTCCTGTTAAGAGGTCTCATAGTGTTTGTGCTCAAGGTGGAATAAATGCTGCTATAAATGCAAAAGGGGAAGGTGATAGTCCTTTTCTTCATTTTTATGAAACTATATATGGTGGTGATTTTTTGGCTAATCAGCCTCCTGTTTTGGGGATGACAGAATTGGCTCCAAAGATAATTTATCTTTTTGATAGGATGGGTGTTCCTTTTAATAGGACTCCAGAAGGGAATATTGATTTCAGAAGATTTGGTGGCACTCTTTTTCATAGGACGGCTTTTGCAGGTGCTACAACAGGACAGCAGCTGTTGTACGCTCTCGATGAACAGGTTAGGAAACTTGAAAAAGATGGAATTGTCCAAAAATTTGAGCCTTTTCAATTGCTTAGACTGATTATCGATAATGGTGTTTGTAAGGGTATAGTTGCGATGAATCTTTACAATGGAGAGATAAAGCCTTATACTGCTGATGCTGTTATTCTTGCTACTGGTGGTTTGGGTTATATGTTCAAGCATAATACGAATAGTATAATAAACACTGGCTCAGCGGGCAGTATAGCTTATCAACAGGGTGCTTATTGGGGTAATCCTGAATTTATCCAGGTTCATCCTACTGCTATGAAAGGAAAAGATAAGAATAGGTTAATCTCCGAAAGTGTGAGGGGTGAAGGTGGTAGGGTTTGGGCTTATGATAGTGAAGGCAGGAAAAGGTATTTCTTGGAAGAATGGTATCCTGGCTATGGTAATTTGGTTCCAAGGGACATAGCAAGTAGGGCGATTTATAGAGCAGTTTATGAGTTAGGTTATCATACTGCTGATGGGGAGCCGATGGTTTATTTGGATATCACTGATCTTGTTAAAGAGAAGGGTAGGGACTATGTAAAAGCAAAGTTAGGCGGTGTTTTGGAGATATATGAAAAGTTTGCGGGTGTTGATCCTTACGTTAATCCTATGAAGATATTTCCTGCGGTTCATTATTCAATGGGTGGTTTGTGGGTCGATTATAATCAAATGACGAGTATTCCTGGATTGTTTGCTATAGGTGAGCAGGATTATGAGTATCATGGTGCTAATAGGTTGGGAGCTAATTCCTTGCTTTCTTGTCTCTATGCTGGTTTCATTATGCCCCCTATCATAGAAAATTATGTTAAGAACGCTAATACTATAGTTTCTGAAAGTTCCATTAAGGAGCACTTGTCTTATGCTATGGAGGAAATAGAGAAAATAAAAAATATGAAAGGAGATATAAATCCTTATGTTTTAGCTGAAGAATTTAGAAGTGTAATGTCTGAGAAAGTTACTGTTATTAGAAATAAAGAAGGTTTAGAATACGCATATAATTTTGTCAAAGAATGTTTGGATAAGTATAATTACATTAATTCTTATATTTCAGGTGATGTTTATCCTGTAGTTTCAATATCTTATATCAAGCAGCTGAAGGATATGTTTGTATTGGCTTTAGCGATAATAAAGGGTGCTTTGGAAAGGAAGGAAAGTAGAGGGGCTCATTATAGGGCGGATTATCCCGATAGGGACGATGCAAATTATTTGAAGACTACTAAGGCTAAATTTAATGCCAATACTTTGGAACCTGAGATTTCGTATTGGGATGTAGACACTTGTATTATACCGCCACTTCAACGAGAATACAAAAGTTCTCATAAGGAAAAAATTGCTAAGGCAATGGAATTATATGAGAAAGCAAAAGATAAAATTAATGAATTAAAGAAAGAAGTTATTAAGGTTTAACTAAAACCAGGTTTTAAATTTTTAAACTATAAATTTTATAAATTATAAAAAATGCTTATTCACAACAAAATTGTTTTTCTAAATAAGAATGAGGGTAAGGCAAGGGTAATAGTTTATTTTTGAAAATATTTTAAAATTTGCTGAAAGTGTATTGATATTTATTGTGTACCAATAGGGACAAGAGAAAGTCAAATTATGGTTATAAAATTTTGTTTAATTTTCTTTTCATATTCCATTGTAAATAGCAGCTTTTGAATAGTTTTTTCCAATTCTTCTAATATTTTTTTGGTATTGTTTAACGATGGTTTTATCTCAGTACATACCATTGATACTGTTAATATAAAAGGGTGTTCTTTTGTAAAATAATCAATTATTGATTTTTGTATTCTTTCCATTATTTTTTCTATTTTATTTCTATCCACTTCTACTAATGATATTAAGAAGGAATTGGGATTGTATTTACTTATTATATCGATATTATTTCTTATTTTGCTTTTTATTATTTCTGCAATTTTTTTTGAAATTTTTATTGCTTCATCATAAGAAAGTATTTTTATAATGTTATCGAATTTATCTATTTCTGTAATTATTAAAGCAATGCTTTTCTTTTTTCTTTTGGTAATGAAGTATATTGTTTCATATTTCAAAAAAAATCCCTTAAAATTTAATAAATTTGTTTCATTGTCTATAAAGGATTGATTAGTGGGTTCAAAGACGATTGCTTGTTTGTTATTATCTACGTTTATTCTTAATACGTTATATAATTTATTATCGATTATTGTTTGATTTGATTTTATGTCTTCAAAATCTATTCTTAGTTTATTAAGTATTTGTTCGGCTTTTTGGTTTGTCCATTCGTATTCTTTTGTTTTGTTATTAATTATAACAACTGGTATGTCTATTAGGTATAGTATTTTTTCGAAATTTTCTTTCATATTGAATTATATCCGTTTGTTACTGCTTGGACTCTTTCTTGTGTTGATGGGTGGGATCGTAGGTATGGATGTGTGTAATCCATTGCTTGGTTAAATCTTATGAG
>Ga0105160_1000149_pt1 | contig 34132 bp, 33 predicted proteins | sample GXS110809BmetaG_FD_89591 | JGI IMG/M metagenome (GOLD analysis project Ga0105160, IMG submission 89591) | Hot spring microbial communities from Gongxiaoshe hot spring, China to study Microbial Dark Matter (Phase II) - GXS 110809B | ecosystem: Environmental > Aquatic > Thermal springs > Hot...
GACATACCAGTGCTATACTGGTCGAATAATTACTGGCCAGTCGAGTGGGACAGATAAGAAACCAGCGGCCTTATCTTCTCCTTCGCAGGCTATACACTACACCGCCAGCGACGATAGCAATAGCCGCAACGACTATAGCTATTATCATGACGTCGACCTGGCCGGTGGGTGCTTGGGTTGTGGTTGTCACAGGTGTTGTGAGAGTAGTAGTGGCTGGAGACGTCGTCTCCGTCTCAGCTGTTGTTGTAGGCTTTGTAGTCTCCTCAAGCGTCAGGGTCTCGATAACGTAGTAAACCCTAGTTACTGTCGAGCCCCCGCTAACAATCGTGCTCACAAGTGTTGTCTCAGGCAGGGTTCCCACAGATACTATCGTCGAACCCCTCACAGTGGTTGTAGACAACTCGGTTGTTCCTTCTCTTACGGATGTATATGTCGTGGTGAATGGCTCGATTTCAAGAGTCATTCCAGGGATGGTGAAGGTCTGCCCAGGAACAGTCATGGTGAATCCCGGTAATGCGAGGAAGAATGTTGCAGGCACTTGCTCGAAAATTATCGATTGGATGTTTGAGACTATCTGCTCTCCGCACGTCTCTCTTAGCTCGCCATAAGCCGGCATTGAAAAAGTATACTCAACGCCGCCCACCCTATAAGTAGTGACGAAGACTGGGCCGAGGCCAGTCATAGTAGTGGTCCAGCCGGGGTCAGTATAGATGGTAGAAAAGACAATGGTCGGTTCCCTAACTACAGTTGAGAGCGTCATTCCAGGGAACTCCACCGTCGTCCCGGTAATCGTAAAAACCTGCTCTTGAACCTCTGTTAAAGCTCTAAAGATCACAACACAAGTCCTGCCAGACTCTGCATATAGGCCAATCACGACGAATCCTGGATTAATCAAAGTGACTGTCTTCTCTCCCCCCTCAACAGTGATGGTCGTGAGTATAGTCGTGCCGGGAACGGTCTCCAGAGTAGTAACGGTCCTCGTCCTAGTTACTACACTCTGAGAAACTACACCACCCATAAGACCTGCAATTATTAGTGAAAACAATAGAATAAACCGAATACTAGACAATAATTTATTCTTGTTGGTGATGTGGGTCAACATCCATCGCAACGCTCCTGTAAATTCCTTCGGGATATTTATAGGTTTTCATCTTTCAGTTAACATTTATTAGTGATGTATGCAAAAGTATCTGAGTATGGGAAAGGTAAAGGTCGCTATTATAGGTGTGGGGAACTGTGCATCCTCACTAGTTCAGGGCGTGGAATATTATAAGAATGCCCCGGATGACGAGTTTGTGCCAGGCCTCATGCATGTGAGGCTCGGCGGTTACCACGTCTCAGACATAGAGTTTGTAGCGGCCTTTGACATAGATGAGAGGAAGGTTGGGAAGGACCTTTCCGCGGCTATCTTCACACCTCCTAACAATACGCGTAAGTTTGCAGATGTTCCGTACCTCGGGGTGGAGGTTATGAGGGGGATGACATTCGACAGCCTCGGAAAATACCTGAGAGAAGTCATAAAGAAAGCTCCCGGCGAGACCGTTGACGTAGCCTCTGTCTTGAAGGAGGCCGGGGCCGATGTCGTAATTAACTTTCTCCCAGTGGGAAGCGAGGACGCGACTAAGTGGTATGTTGAGCAGGCTCTTGATGCGGGCACAGGATTTGTGAACGCGATACCCGTCTTCATTGCGAGGGAGAGTAGGTGGCAGAGGATATTCGAGAAGAGAAACGTCCCAATAATCGGAGATGACGTCAAAAGCCAGCTTGGCGCTACAATTATTCACAGAGTCTTAGCGAAGCTCTTCATAGATCGGGGCGTCAAAATTGATAGGACTTATCAGCTAAACTTCGGCGGAAACACAGACTTCCTAAACATGCTTGAGCGGGAAAGACTGCAGTCAAAGAAGATCTCAAAGGCCTCTGCAGTCGAGTCGATGATTCCCTACAAGCTAGGCGAGTCCGACATACACGTAGGGCCCAGCGACTATGTCCCATGGCTTGCGGACAGGAAATGGGCCTACATAAGGCTAGAGGGGAGGAATTTTGGAGACTCGCCTCTTAGTGTCGAGGTCAAGCTGGAGGTCTGGGACTCTCCCAACTCCGCAGGAGTAGTAATTGACGCAGTTAGATGTGTCAAGATAGCTAAAGATAGGGGCATAGGAGGCGCGCTTGTCTCCGCTTCAGCCTATCTCATGAAGTCTCCACCCATCCAATACCCTGACGACATAGCAAGGACAATGCTCGAGGAATTCATAGAGGGCAAGCGGGAGAGATAACCCATCTGCTACAGAGTCGGTATCCAAGCATAGTTTATTTTTTTATTTCTTTGCGGTAGACCGTCACCATCATCAGTGCCAGAGAGGCTGCTCTGATCAGTGCCATGACCTGGGGCGGTGAGGGAGGCATAACCGGGTTGTAGTCGCCGAACCATGTCAAAATTATCGCCACGTTGCTGACCTCTAGGCTAGGCCAGTAGGGAATTACAGACCTCGCTACGGCAGGTAGAAATGGGATGAGCCAGATAACCATCTGTGGAGTGAAGATGTAGGCCATTATCAGCCAGGAGGAGACCGCGAGAAACATCCGCGGTAAGGCCGGTCCTTTAGCGAGTGAGGCCTGAATTACGAGGAAGGCCCCCAGTAGAGTCCCCAACATCTTGGCTGTCGGCGAGAACTGGTCCTGGAATATCCAGATGTACCAGGCATTCTCCAGCCCCCAGCCTCTATGATACTCTATAAAGCTGGTAAGCATGTAAGGGTTGGAAATCTCTTGCATTATGAAGAGTGGAGCTGAGCTTAGTATGAATCCGAGTAGATAGTAGACTCTCTCCCGCCCCCTAGACTCGAGCAGAACAACCGGTATAAGGAGGGCTGGATAGAGTTTGAAGGCGAATCCTAAGCCAGCCGCCAATCCACTGACAAAATACCTCCTCCTTAAGAAGTAGACGATAGATATTCCTGCCAATGAAGCGGCGAAGTGGTCAAAGTTATAGATACCATAGACGATGAGGCTCGGTGAGGCAATGAAGACCAGGCCGAGCCAACCTGAACCGCTAATCTTCGAGACCTGTATAATGGACCAGGCAATGGCTAGAAAGGCTGGCAGGCTCAGATAAAAGAAAGCCTGATAATAACTTGCAATATCGCCTGAACTGAGGAGAGCCGAGGCGTAGACTGATACACAGGAGCCTGGAGGGTACTCGAAGAAGAAGTGGAAACATGGTGCCGCGCCAGCCCTAAGCATATCCCCGCTCTCAGGTCTATACCAGAAGCTTATTATGTCGCTGTATATGCTCCAGCCCAGCTGGGGGAAGTGGATGAGTCCGCTAGTGATCCATGAGGCGATGGAGACGATGTAAACTAGAGCTTCCCGGCTTTTGGCCCCCATCTAAGATGTTTAGCCAGGTCTCGCCTCATTTAAGGCTATTGAGGCCAAGCCATCCTCAAATCAAGTCAAGCTAGATTTAAATCACGCGGGTATGAAACTAAACCCCAGTGGTCAAGTTTGGCTAGGATGCATGCGAGAAAACGTGGAGGGTCTGGCTCAAAACGTCCAATAAGCAAGATTCCACCTCCATGGCTCACCGTCTCTCCGGACGAAGTCGAGGCACTAGTAGTTAAGTATGCGAAGAGCGGCGTCCCACCCAGCCAGATAGGTGTAATACTGCGGGATCAACATGGAATCCCGCTAGTTAAGCCCATAGTTGGCAAGAGAGTTCTCCAGATCTTGAGGAACAATGGCCTCGCTCCAGAGATACCTGAGGATCTCAAGAACCTCATTGAGAGAGCGAGGAGAATGCATGTACACCTCCAGGCCAACCGCTCAGACAGCTACAACAAGAAGAGACTCCAGCTCGTGGAGGCAAAGATACACAGACTCGTAAAGTACTATAGGTCGGCTGGCGTCCTCCCCGAAAACTTCGAAGTGCAGACGCTCTACAAATACGAATAATAAAGTATAATTCATATAGGATTGGCAGTATCACTGGCTGCCATGCAATCTCTCCTGATTAGAAGCTATATGGTCTATTGCTAGGGCACATGCTATCTCTACCCTCTCCGCCTGTCCCCCACTCAGCTGGGATGGCATTCTTTTCTCAAAGCTCTCCATATGCACCAGCCGTAGAATCTCTCTCACCCTCTCCTCCATCATCCTATTGGGTAATTTCCTCATTTCTAGGCCGAAGAAGATGTTCTTAAAAACGCTCATATGAGGGAACAGAGCTACGCGTTGAAAGACGAAGTTCTCTTGTCTGGGGAGAGGTCTGTGGCATCCTTACCGTCGAAAAATATTCCACCCTCATCGGGCTGTATGAGCCCAGCCAGCATACGGAGTGTTGTTGACTTGCCGTATCCACTTAGGCCCAGAAGGGTTACGAACTCTCCATCCAGCGTGTGAATAGTGATCTTATCCACGGCAGTGTATATGCCATACCTTTTAACTAGTCCATCAGCCCTCACACGGGTCACTAGATTATTCCATTCCTATACTGTAAACTACAAAAGGCAAGGTATAGAGGGCCATCCCAAGTACGGCAACTGGAGCCGATTAAAGAACACTTAGAGGAGGTATACCTAGAGATCGAGGATTGATGCGACTGGCCCCGCAGTTATTCTGTAGTTTTATTGAGCTGAGATTCAAGCTATATTGATGTTTAAAGTATAAATGGGCTAGAGGCTCATAATCGTCTTCCCGTCTTCTCAAGCATTTTTTGAAAGGTATTGTGGCGCAGGGGCTTTTAGCCGACGTAGCTTGAGACAACCTTCTCTATTATTATGAGTTCGAGCGGGTCTATGGTGTCTTGTTTGGGGATTGCTTTTAATTGTGTCTCGTCTATGCAGTAGGTCTTCATTAGATTTTCTGTTGATGTGATTCTTCTGAATGGCTCGATTTTTCCGCCTAGCTTCTCTGCTATGTTTATCAGGATTTTTTCGGGGTCTAAGTCCCCCGTTGTTATCACTGCTGCTATTATTTTGTCTTCGCTGCCTTTCAGTCCAGCGGCTTTAATTGCGTCTTGTATTTGTGTCTGGCAGGAGAGCCTGAGGAGAAACTCCACCTCAATCCTCCTCGATCTGGCGGCTCCTGACATTGTTGTTGTGGCTGCTGCAGCGAAGGCCGCTACTAGCTGACGCTCTGACACAACTATGTCTGGTCTGCAGAACTGTATTTGTTTGCCGACACCTGTCTGGAGCTCCTCAAGGATTTGGAGGGGGTCTCTCTTGACGCTTGTTATGAGGGCTGCTGCAAACCTATAGGGCCCGTAGCTTGACTTAATTGCCGCCGCCATGGATCATCGGCACGATAACAATCCTATCGCTATCTGATACTTCTACCTCATATCCATGAACAGTGCGTGCGTCGACATCATTAACTAGGATGAGGAATCCGGGCCTTATTCCTCCTCTCTCGTCTAAGATTTGGCGTCTCACCGACTCGGGTAGGAGGTTTAAAGCTGCTATAAGCGGCTTTTTCTCGCCCAGTCTAATCTCTAAGTATTGGCTGCTCGCATCTCTTCGTAGATGGCCGTATAGTTGAACAATCAAGACTCTTGACACCATAGCATATTCAGAGAGGAGACATGCTCTTCACAGGGCTTGTGGCCCTCAGCGCAGGTCGGTTTCATCACGTAGATAATATATTTGCCGCATTGATTTAGAGTTTACCCTCAACTAACTATCGTGGTATAGGCCCTATTTCTATATATTAGTGGTTTAAAATCTTGCCTCCTTATGCCGGCTTCCAATACTTCGCAGAGAATCAGGTCGTGGTCTCCCGCTTCGTAGATCTTGTATTTCCGGCAGACAAGGTAGGCTGGGGGGTCGCGGAGTATCGGTACACTATCAGGGCCTACGTCATAGCTCCCTTCCTCAAACTTCTCAGAAGTCTTCTGTCTTCCTGCAAATATCTCGCTCAACTCTGCCTGGTCGCTGGAGAGGAGATGTATCACGAATGTATGGGCCTCCTTGAGTGCTTTATATGAGTGGGCTGACCTGTCTATCGCAATTAATATCAGGGGTGGGTTCATCGAGACTGAAGTGAAGGAGCTGACTGTCATGCCATAGAGTATGCCGCCGGCACTCGTTGTGACTACTGTAACACCCTGCGGACATAGTCTCATGAAGGTCTTTAGACCCTCCTGCCTAGCTACTAGATCTTCCAGCCCCAATACCACTCAGCCTTCACTCAATTGATTACGTTTCACTTGCCTGACTGCTCTCGGGGATATAATATATCTTCTGTCTCGCGTCTCTTGTGAGTGGCCGGCGCGCGAGAAGCCTCTTCGAAACGAGTATATTCAATGCGTGGCGGAGGGTTCTCTCGGGTAACATTGTTTTCTTGAGAAGCTGGGAGTAGGTTAGAGGCCCCTCGTACTCTATCGTCTTGAGTATTAGCTTCGCTGAAGGGGGAGTGTCTAGAAGAACCTCTGCCAAGTGTATCTTCTTCTCTATCTTGCTGAATATGGGGGAGGGGCCGTTTAACCTGATGAACTTGATGGGCGGCTCATACATCTTGACGGTTAGACCTTCCTCAACTGGGATGCGTAATAATCCATCAATTATCACCTCCGCCCCTCCTTTAGATGAGACACTCTCTACGGATATTGTGGAGTTTTCACCGACGATCAGTGGTCTGCGGGTCATGTCTATCGAGTTTACGGGGACCACTGCGATAGACCTGGCCGCGTGGTGTATGAGTGGGCCTCCTGCTGAGAGAGAGTAGCCGCTTGAGCCAAGTGGGGTTGATATGATTAATCCATCGGCCAAATCCCGCCAGAGGAGTTCTCCATCGATATAAAGGCTGTATTCCACTAGTGTTGCGCTAATCTGGGAGAAGAGGGCGGCCTCGTTTACCGCTATTGCCGAGTTTTGGTCGTCTATCCTTACCTCGAGAGCCATGATGTTCTCGGTGCTAAACTGGCCTCTCTCAATTCTGTCTAGTGCGTCTGGGAGCTCGTCAATCATGATCTGGGAAAGGAATCCACGCGTCGCATCACGGCTAACAGCCAGTACCTCCACATTTCTCTCGCTTACTGTGTGGAGTGTCTGGAGGACGTCTTTATCGTCGCCGACAACCACGATTATACTCCCCTTCTCAAGCTCAAGACCAGTCAGAGACTCGTAGATACACACCCTCCCTAACTTCTCCCTAAGAATCTCCTCAACCTCACGTCTAAGCGCAGTGCTCCGCCCAGAGATCTTGACTATTATCTCCATGCTCGTCTGATATTATCCTGATAGCGCGGAATATCAATTTTTGATCATCCCGGTCAATATTACAGCTAGTCTCGGATTCTAGCTCATTTTTTGCCTGTTTCGTTAGCTATAATAGAACGGGGTCTGGATTTATCGGGGTGGGAATGAATCGGCGTCAGGCGCTCTCTAGTCTCTTGAAGACTGGCGTCGTCGCGGCTGGTGCGGCGGGTCTGGGCGCTGCGGCCGGATACTTCTCAGCTAGAGCGGTGGGAGGGCAGACTACATCCGGCTTGGAGACCGGTGTGAGGCCTATAAAGATAGGCTTTCAGGTCCATAGGACAGGGATAGGGGCACCCTATGGCTATTGGTATGAGAGGGTCGCCAATGCGGCTGTCAATTACATAAACAAGACCGGTGGGATAGCTGGTAGGCTTATCGAGCTGATAGCTGAGGACGACGAGACGAGCCCTGCGAAGGGGGCTCAGGTGGTTGAGAGGCTTGTGCTGGCCCATAATGTGGACTTTATTCTTGGGGCTCTCTTCTCAGATGTTGTCCTCGCGTCTGGGCCGAGGGCTGGCGAGCTCAAGAGGCCCTACTTCGCCGTCAGCGAGGGGACGCACGTCCCTTTCGGGAAGCTGAATAGGTGGTGCTTCCAGCCAGGCATCACCGATGTCCCCGGCCAAGTAACTGCAGTGGCCAAATGGATATTCGAGAACTTGGGGAAAAGGGTGGCTATGATCTATCCGGATTATGCCTTTGGGCATGATCATAGAGACGCCCTCACTAAGGCGGCGGAGAGGTATGGTGGCAGGATTATCGAGAAGATTCCCATACCGCCGGGTGAGACAAGCTTTACGAAATACTTCACAAGGATTCCAAGGGACATTGATGTGCTTTACCATGTGATGGTTGGTGATGTGCTTACTTTTATCAGGGAGCTTGGTGTCTACCTGGGGCGTGAGAGGCCTGAGTTGTTCGGGTTCATAGATTCTATCGAGGCAGTCCCCCTCTCGTCCCCTGGCCTAGAGTATCTGGAGGGGACGTATTTTTGGGAGGGGTTTCCACGCTATGCTGATGGCTATGATACCCTCTACTCTAGGTTTTACAGAGAGGCTGTGGGTGTAGATGAAAATGGGGCTGATAAGTCTGACCCATCCAGGGTCTCCGCTTTCAGCCACATGTTCGGTGTATGGGAGACGCTCTTCGTCATCAAGGAGGCAGTTGAGCAGAGCGGCTACAGCGGGCAGACGCAGAGAGACTATGAGGCCTTCATCAAGACGCTTGAGTCGATGGACTGGTTTAACGAGGGCCTCTGGCATCCCCAGGGTGATAAGCTCTTTAACGGCAGGCTTCACCAGTCTTTCGGCCACCAGTTCATATCTGTTGTTAGAAATGGGAGGCTAGTCGTTGTCCACAGGACCGAGATAGAGGACTCGCTGTACGAGCATCCGAACGATTATACTAGGCAGTCTCTGTTCTAGGAGTTGTTCCCGCTGGAGCATCTCGGTCTGGCACTATTCGACGGCCTAGTCAACGGCTCGGTGATGGCATTCATTGCCCTCGGGCTCACAATAGTCTTCGGCATAATGAACGTCGTGAACCTGACTCATGGGGAGCTATACATGCTGGGGGCTTTGACGTGCTGGCTCTTGGTCCAGTCTATGTTGCCATATGCCTCGGCTCTCATCGTTGCACCCCTAGTCTCCGGAGGAGTCGCCGTGATTATAAACATGCTCATACTGCAGAGGTTCGGGCATGAGCCGGGTCAAACAATCCTCGCCACCTTCGGCCTACTCCTCATTCTCCAGCAGGTTGCCCTAGCTATCATGGGGCCCGCGCCACGCTCAGTGCAGGCACCATTCAACCCTGTGATCGAGTTAGCAGGGTTCAGTTACTCGGGCTTCAAGCTTGTAGCGGGACTGGTTTCGATCTCCATATCCCTTCTCGTCTGGCTGGTTGTTGAGGGAAGTAGGCTTGGATCCCTGTTGAGGGCTTCCCAAGAGAATAGGATGATGGCTGAGTCCCTCGGTATCGATACAAACAGGGTGTTCATGGTCGGCTTCGCGCTTGCTGGTGCTCTGGTGGGGTTCGCCGGCGCCCTAACCTCGCCCTTCAGGCAGATACACTTTCTCATGGGGCTTGACGCTCTAGCCATGTCATTCGTGGTTGTTGTTCTGGGAGGTGTAGGGAGGGTTGGTGGCACAATCACGGCTGGACTCGCCCTTGGGCTGCTTGAAAGCCTTACAGCACTCCTCCTCACACCCACGCTTGCAAGGGTCCTAACCGTGGCACTCGCCCTCCTATACATCGTCGCTAGAAGGCTTGGCGCTCCAAGGGGCGGTTGGAGATATTGAGGGTAAAAATCTCAGCCTTGGCCGCGCTTGTAGCCCCTCTGGCCCTCGCAGCAGTATATCCGCTACTACCCGAGTATCAGAGAGCCCTGATGTCTAGGGTCCTGATACTATCCATCTACTCCTACGGATACGCTGTGTGCTTCCAGATGATTGGCTTGATGAGTCTAGGGCACGCGGCCCTCTTCGCCTCAGGTATGTATGGTGCTGGCCTCTACGCTTTCTATGTCTCGCCCGACCCGCTAGCTGCATTGTTAGTCGGCGTGGCGGCCTCCACACTGCTCTCTATACTCTTTGGCCTGGTCTCCACCAGAGTCGGCGGCTCCTACTTTATGATAGGGACTCTCCTCGCATCCCAGGCCCTTTACCTAGCCGCCCTCCACTTCAACGAGGTAACGGGGGGTGAGCAGGGGTTAGTCCTAAAGAAGGAGGCCACAATTGTTGGAGCCCTCGGGCCCCTACTCTCCGAGCTAGACGCCCGCTACTTCACATCACTCGCAGCGTTAACAATCGTGATAGTTTGCGTAACAATCCTTTCACATTCACGACTAGGAAGGCTATTCCACGCTCTGAGGGATGATGAGGGAAAGCTGGAGGCCCTAGGCTATAACACCTCAGCACTAAAGCTGGTGGCCTTTACGATCTCGGGTGCGTTGTCAGGGGCCTCGGGTGCCCTCCAGGCTCTCTTATACGGCTACATCGGAGCAGGTTATGCGGGGATTCTCAACTCCGTGGAGCCTGTCCTCTGGGTTCTTGTTGGTGGGCCGTATATTCAGGTGGGGCCGCTTCTAGGATGCTTGGCTGTTAACCTGCTCTCAGACCTCGCTAGGGGGCTTCTGAGGGGGCATGTATTGACAGTTGGTGCCGGGCTCGTGGCCTTAGCCTTCGCAACAGGGAGGCTTCGATGGGCCTACAGGCTCCTGGGGGTGTCGAGAGGCCGTGGCTAGCCCGCTACTCTCGCTCCAAGGGGTCTCAAAGTCTTTCGGAGGAGTTCAGGCCCTGTCCGACGTCTCCCTCAGGGTCTACGACAGCGGTGTGCTGGGCATAATAGGCCCGAATGGCGCAGGAAAGTCCACACTCGCAGGCATCATTGTTGGAGCCCTCAAACCCGATAGGGGCAAGGTCTTCTTCAGGGGCAGGGAGATAACAAACCTCACGGTCAGGGAGAGGGCAGCGCTTGGAGTAGCCCATACGCATCAGATCCCGAGGGTCTTCCAGTCTCTGACAGTCTATGAGAACTTGGAGCTGGCGGCGAGTAGGAGGGTCTCCCGAAGAGACTTAGATGGTATTATTCGCGAGGCAGCCGAGAAGCTGGGTTTGAACGGTTTATTGGAGCTTGGCGCCTCCCAGCTCTCCAGTGGCCAGTTGAGGCTCTTGGAGATAGGCATGGCCCTGCTCTCTCAGCCACTCCTCTTGGTTATGGATGAGCCAACCCAGGGCCTAGCGGGTCTAGAGGTTAATTACCTCTCTAACATCCTCCGCAGTCTCTCGGAGAGGCTAGCGATAATCCTCATAGACCATAGAGTAGATTTCGTCGCCTCGCTCTCCAACAGGGTGGCTGTTATGAGTCGTGGGAGAGTAGTTGGGCTTGGAAGGATTGGCGACGTGGAGGTCGTAGAGAAGATTGAGGCGGTCTACATGAGGGGTGCTTAATGGTGCTGGAGATTATCGGTCTGAGGTCTGGCTATAATGGTGTCGAGGTCGTGAGGGGAGTATCCCTCAAGCTTGTTCGCGGAGAGGTCCTATTCGTGATGGGGAGGAACGGCGCGGGAAAGACGACACTCCTAAAGACGATAGTAGGGCACATACACCCAATCGAGGGGCGGATAATCATTGAAGGGAGGGATGTCACAGGCTGGGCCCCACACAAGATAGCCCTCCTCCTCGTTGGGTATGTTCCACAGGACAGGGGAGTCTTCGCTAGGCTGACCGTGGAGGGGAACCTAAGAATAGCTGAGAGGCTTAATGACGGAATAGTCGAGGAGGCTTATAGGCTATTCCCAGAGCTTGAGATCCTAAGGGAAAGGAGGGGAGGAGAGCTAAGCGGTGGGGAGCAGCAGATACTCGCAGTCGCGAGGGCCCTGGCATCGAGGCCACGCCTACTTGTGATGGACGAGCCTGCAACGGGCCTAATGCCACCAATTATCCGCAGACTAGCGGATGCCATAAAGAAGCTCTCAAGCCAGGGAACATCAGCAATAATAGTAGAACAGAACCCGGCCCTAGTCTTCGAGGTGGCAGACAGGCTCGCGTTGATGGAGAACGGTAAGATAACAGCAGTGATAGAGAGGGACCGCCTACTCGAGAATCAGTCGCTCCTAAGAAACGCACTAGGTTTAACCTACTCAGGTAAATAAAAAATGAAAGCGAGACTGTGTTTAGGATATCTGCTCCCAGCGTCCAGTCTCTGCAGACTTCAAAACAGCGTCAAGTATCTGATTGTTCTTTAGGCCGTCGAGGAATGTGGCTCCCATGGGTGAGATAGGCTTGTCATTTACTACACAGTCTATGAAGTGGTGTATCTCGTGGACGAATGTGTGCTCCCAGCCAATTATATGTCCTGGCGGCCACCAGTTGCTGATGTATGGGTGACCCGGCTCCGTGACGAGTATTCTCCGATAGCCCTGATTCTCCGCATCACCTCTCCTCTCGAAGAGCTCAAGCTCATTCAGCCTTTCCAAGTTGAATACGAGTGTCCCCTCGCTGCCGTGTATCTCGAAGCGTAGAAGGTTCTTGCATCCAGCCCCGAACCTCGTAGCCTCTACAGAGCCGATGGCGCCATTCTTGAACTTGACAAGCGATATGAAGGCATCGTCAACAGTCACCTTCCCCCTCCGCGACGGGTCCTCGGGTAGGGGCCTCTCCTCGATGAAGGTCTTGGTCACACCCATCACAGAGTCAACCTCACCCACCAGATAACGGGCCAGGTCAAACACATGGGCACCAAGGTCTCCGAGTGCACCGCTACCCGCCACCTCTTTCCTAAGCCTCCAAACTAGCGGGAAGGAGGGGTCCATAATCCAGTCCTGCAGATAAGCCCCTCTGAACTGCAGTATCTTCCCAATCCTACCACCCTCAATTAGCTTCTTTGCCAATATGACCGCAGGTACGAACCTGTAGTTGAAAGCCACCATGTGTTTGACCCGCGCCTTCTCCGCCGCCCTATACATCTCCTCAGCCTCCTTCGCATTCAGAGCTAGTGGCTTCTCGCAGAGGATGTGCTTCCCGTTCTCAGCAGCCTCTATGCATGGGTCTCTGTGGAGGTTGTTGGGTAGACCGTTATCTACAAGCTCAACCTCAGAGTCGTGTATCAGCTGTCTCCAGTCGGTGTAGTAGCGTTTATATCCGAAGCGCTCAGCCGCGGCCCTCACCTGGGGTTCCGTCCTCCCATAAATAGCTACCAACCTCGGAATCGCTGGGACCTGCTGCATCATCCTCGGCATCTTGATGAATGCGTTACTATGTGCCTTCCCCATGAAGGCATAGCCAAGCATCCCTACTCCGATCTCTTTGGCCATGCGCCATCCACCACGCCTATCTACCACCAGACTTTTTCTAGGCGCTTCTTGATGAGTAGCGGTTTGAGGAAGGCGGCTGTCTTCTCCACCCCATCCTCTCTGCTCATAACAGGATCTTCATGCTCGTAGCTGAGGACATGGTCATATCCGACCTCGGCGAGTGCAGTAATCACCCTCTTCCATGGAACGTCACCCCAGCCCGGAATCCTGAAGCGGAAGCCCCTAGTCGGCCTCATCCAGGAGCCTGTGGGTATTGAGCCAGAGACTGGCAGGTTCTCCTTCACTAGCTCGCCATCCTTTGCGTGGCTGTGATATATCCTCTGCCCAAGCCTCTTGATGAAGACTACAGGGTCTATGAGCTGCCAGACGAGGTGGCTGGGGTCGAAGTTAAACCCGAACTCCTTCTTTCCGTTGACGGCCTTTATGGCCTGCTCCGCTGTCTCGATATTATAGACGACCTCTTGGGGGTGAACCTCGTGAGCAAACTTGACACCATTTGCTGCGAAGTGGTCTAGGACCTCTCCCCACCGCGCCGCGAAAAGCTCAAAATATCCCTCGTAGATTCTCTCATATTCTGCGGGGAAGATATACCAGGCTCCCCAGTTTGGACACCCTATAAACCCGTTTACAACACCCACGTCTAGGAGCTTCGCAGCCTCCGCTGTCTTCTTCATCCTTTCAATACCATACTTGATCTTCTCCTCGGGAGAACCCTTAAAGAAAGCATCCGTCGAGGAGTCGTGGGGCCCGAGTATAAGCTGCCCCTCAAGGTGATTAGAAATCCCTGAGATGGTCATGTTATACTTCTCTACGAGCCTCTTAACCTCCTGCGCACCACCATTCAAAACTTTCTCGATATTCAGGTGGTTGCTTCCACGCCAGGCCGCTAGCTCAACGGCCTCATAACCCAGACCAGACACGTATCTCAAGACTTTTTCGAGTGGCTCTTCATTATAGAGTACGGTGAAAATACCCAGCTTCATAGCAAAAATACAGTTATCGGAGAGGGTATATATGCTTTCAAAGAGGTGCAGCTTTGGTTGATAAAGAAAAGCAACAATGGACACGGCGGCTCGATTATGGATGAAATGATTAAACCTGGTGTAAAGAAGTTTTTGGAGAAGTGCAGAGATAACGGGTTTCAGACATCCTACGCGAATAACATTGACTCGTTGTTATCCGTGCTAAGTGGCTGGGCTGTGAATTGGGGGGTGAAGAAGATCGTGTTGGGTGGGCTTTCCATGGGGCTCGCCGAGAAGATACGTGGAGAACTCGCGGCTAAGAAGGGATACGAGATTCTTGAGATTGGCGAGGCGTTAGAGGGGCTTGAGGGGCTGAGGACCGGGTCCATGGGCATCTTTCGCGCACGCGCAGGAGTGGAGGAGACAGGGGGCCTAGTCGTACTTGACGACTGGGCTTCCAATCTTGCATCCCTGATACCCGCGTATGCTGTTGGACTTATAGAGGAGGATGAAGTCCTAAGGGACTACTGGATGCTGGCCGGGCTCATCAGACAGAATAGACCAGGAGGCCTAGTCATAATCTCAGGGCCAAGCAGTACCTCAGACATTGAGCTGACACATGTTGTAGGCGTCCACGGCCCTGTTGGAGCTGGATGTATAGTGGTGGGGTTTGAGCTTGACTAGCAGGTCTAGAATAATCGAGACTCTGGGCAGGAAGTGGGAGGTGGATACGCGGTGGCGCAGCATGCTTGTCATGTCTCAAAAAAGCAGTAGCGGGATGGAGAGGCTTCATCCCAGCTATCTAAAAAACCTCTTCGAGTCCCGCCAAAAGACTGTTGAGAACCTCGAGAGACTGGTATCCCTCACTATCGAGTCCATTACGAAAGCTGGAGGAAACGTCTACCTCGCAAAGACAGCGGAGGATGCAAGGAGATACATAGTTGAGCTCGCCGAGAGTAGAGGTGTCAAGTCCGTCATAAAATCCAAGTCCATGACTAGCGAGGAGATAGACTTGAACAACTCGCTCATCAAGAGAGGCATAGAGGTTGTTGAAACTGACCTAGGGGAAAGAATCGTACAGCTGGCCGGTCAGAGGCCTTCACACATAATAGCACCAGCAGTCCACATGAGCCGCGAAGAGATCGCGAAACTCGTTAAGGAGAAAAGGAAAGGAGAAGTCACAACCCAGCCTGAAGACATAACCAGGTTCTTCCGCCGCGACCTCTGGAATAGCTTCCAAACGGCAGATATGGGGGTTACAGGAGCCAACGTGGTAGTCGCCGAGACTGGGCATGTGGTCATCGTGACGAATGAGGGAAACGGGAGGCTCGTCGCGACGATGCCGCGAATAATCGTATCAATCGCAGGTGTCGAAAAGATCGTCGAGAGCTGGGATGACGCCTTTAACGTTTTGAGGGTCCTCCCGGTCACGGCGGTTGGCAGAGACGCCACCAGCTATATCTCCGTCATCGGCCCCCATGGAATGTCAAGACATGCCACTGTGTCTGAATTTCACTTGGTCTTGCTCGATAATGGACGCCTAAAGGCGAGTAGCGAGCCATGGCTCAGGGACGCCCTGAGATGCATTAGATGTGCAGCCTGCCTCGACACCTGCCCCACCTACCGGATACTCGGAGGACACGTATTCGGAGACATATACACAGGCCCTATGGGGGTCCCGTGGACAGCCATCACCAAGGGAATCCAAAGCGCCTCGGAGATCGCGAAGTATTGTGTCTCATGTAGCCTATGCCTACACGCCTGCCCAGTCCAGATAGACATCCCACTAACCATATCATGGATTAAACACTCGGCGAGTGGAAAAAGCCTCAGGGAGAAGATGCTGACCATGTATGAGGCCTATGCGAGGATGGGCTCGCGTCTCCCCCGCCTCTTCAACTGGCTCCAGGGAAGCAGATACTCTAGGAGAATAATGGAGAGCCTCCTAGGCATAGACAAGAGGAGGCTGATGCACAGGTTCAGAGGAGGAAGCCTCTACAGCGTGTTAGGAGAGAAATATCTAGGGAGAAGGGAAGCAGACCTAGTGTATTTCCCAGACACTTATGCGGCCTACATAGACTGGGAGCTAGGGCTCCTTACTGTTAGAGTCTTGGAGACTTTAGGCTACAATGTGGCTGTTCCAAAAGCGCTTAGCTCTGGAATGCCCTCCATACAGTATGGACTCCACTCAAAGGCTAGAAGGACGGCGGCGAGGAATGTTGAGCTGCTGAGAGAATATGTCCGGGAGGGCTCGAGGATTGTATGCTCAGAGCCCACAGCCGCATATTGTCTACGAGAGGCATATCCCAAGATACTGGGCACTCCAGCGGCGGAAGGCGTCGCAGAAGCAACCTGGGAGCTCACCAGCTTCATAGCACGCGAAGCAAAACTCTCACCAACACTGGCAAGCCAACAAACCCAAATCAACGTCTTCTACCACTATCCGTGCCACTCTAGGATCCTCTCACCCCAAAAGCCATCAATAGAGCTTCTCAGAAGAGTCAATCTAAATGTCTTCACAGTTGATTATGGCTGCTGTGGCATAGCGGGGACCTGGGGCATGAGGAAGGGTGTAGAGGGCTTCCTGATAAGCGCGGAGATAGGCCGAAGAGTTGCGGAGATAGTCCTCGAGACGGGATGCATGGAAATAGCCACCGAGAGCAGCGTCTGCGCGCAGCAGCTCAGACAGTTCACCGGCCTAAAAACTAGGCATACCGTCAGATACATAGCTGAGAGCCTCGGAATACAGCAGCGAGACTATAACGTGCTAAACTTTTAATCCCAGATGTAAACGTTATCAGACGTGAAAGAAGTAATATTCCCCTACCAAGAAGGTAGAGAGTACTACGAGATAGAGATTGAGGGTCTCAAGCGGAGGCTCCCCCTTTTGAGGGTCTCCGAAGACACATGGATAGCTTACTTCGACAGCCTTGGCGACAGGGAATTCATCTCAAAATGCGCTGAGAAACTCTCCGAGAAACTCCGAGGAAGCGATATACTAATAACTTCTGAGAGCAAGGGCATACCCCTAGTCCATGAGATAGCAAAAATCCTAGACCATAAAAGATACATAGTAGCGCGAAAAGAACTAAAGCCCTTTATGGTCAACCCACTTGTCGCCGAGTGTAGGCCTGTGACGAGTAAAGCCCCGATAAAGCTCTGTATAGATGGCCGCTATGTCCCATACATTAAAGACAAGAGCGTCGGAATAGTTGACGACATAGTGAGCACTAGGGAGACGATGTCTGCTCTGGAAAAGCTCGTAGTCATGGCTGGTGGCCGTGTCTACAAGAAAGTGGCAATCCTCTTGGAGGGAGGAGTATATGATGATGTGGAATACCTAGGGATTCTCCCCATATTCAAGAAGACAGTCTAGGGTATCAAGATAATCCAACCGAGTTAGAATGTTGGTAAGATTCCCAGTATATTACCCATGAATATAATATAATAATCTAGCCTACCTAGCTCGTCTTAATGGTTAAAGATGTTGGTGTTAGAGATGTCTCGCTCGCAAGATGCTAGAGTTAAAACACGTGTCAAGTTGGGAGCTAGAGGACAGCTGGAAGTATTCCCCACACGGATGGGGCTCATCACTACACAGCCTGTGCTCGAGAACCGGTTCATTTCCACCCGCCCTAGCTTACTACTATATAACAAGATATTCAAGGATAGGCGATAAGGTCCTAGACCCCTTCTCAGGGAAAGGAACAGCGCCACTCGAGGCCTGCAGCTCTGGCAGAATAGGAATAGGTAACGACCTTGCGCCAGAAGCATACGTTCTAACCCACGCGAAGGTCAAGCCAATCACCTATCAACATGTGGTTGAGTGGGTCTCGAAAAACAGAGAGGTGCTAGAGAGAGGGTTAGACATCGACGCGCCTGAAGAGGTTCAGGTCTTCTATCACAAGAAGACGCTAAGGCAGATATTGGCGGCGCGGGAGCTCCTAATGAACGACTATAGCAGGACGGCCATGTTTATCAAAGCAGTAATTCTCGGGATACTTCACGGCTCAAGCTCCCTGAGCCTCTCACTAAAGTGTTCACACTCGTTCTCCATGTCTCCCGGATACGTCGCCAGGTCCAAGAGGGTTCTAAGGTTGAAGAAGCCATGCAGAAACTTGATTGACAGCCTCCTACTGAAAGCCAGCAGGGTTCTCCACTACCATACGCATTTAGTTGATGGTGTGGCATACAACATGGATGCCAGACGCCTCCCATTACCTGGCGAGTCGGTTGACTTCGTCATTACTTCACCCCCATACCTCAATATGCAGACATACGCTTGGGACAACTGGCTAAGATTATGGTTCCTGGGGCACGACTATAGAGACGTAGCGGCTAGGCTCTTCCACTCTAACTCCCTCCAAAAGTTCGCAGCCTTCATGGATGGGGTATTCCGCGAAATATACCGGGTTTTGAAATGGGATAGGGCCTGCGTGATAGTGCTGGGCGTAATCAAGAAGAATGGGGAGCTGATCGATCTAGCGGAGTATGTTGAACCTATTGCCGTGAAGGTGGGCTTCAATGTAAGAAGAATCGTCTACGACAACATACCTAAAGAGAACAAGTATCTAATGTATCTCGATGCGAAGCAGGGAGTGGGCGGCGAAGTCATGCTCGAGCTGGAGAAGGGGGAGGTTGCCGAGCATAAAGTAAATATTGATTGGCATAATGGGGGCCCCTAAGAGGTGTAGTGGCGACTTGATACTTGAGACTCACGGCGAGGTTTGCAGGCTCGGCTACCTCCGACTGATAGTGGCGGCCGCCAAGACAGAGGCACATAGCGAGCAAGTGTCTCCGGGATTCGTCGCAGCTGTCTTGGAGGAGAGTCTAAAAAAGCTTGGACAGGAGCACTACACCGCCCTAGATGCGGTCGGCTTAATACGGAGTTCAGTGGCGGCGCGAAACTATGTCTCATTTGCTGCGGACCTAAACCTCATCAACAGGCAAACCCAGAGGCTCGGAGATAACGGAATAATATACGCCTTTACACGCAGCATAACACCTATAGATGCCTATCTTAAGGGTGAGACGAAATTATCACTCCTAGACCTGATATCACTCAAACCAGTTGAGAAAGTCTTCTTTACCTGGCTACTACTAGCCCAAGACTACCTCATACTCCCGGGAATAATAAAATGGGCGCTGGAGCATGAAACCTTCGCAAGAATAGACGCCATGAACTACGTCATGGAGGAACTCTACCCCCAAGCCCTCACCATGCTGTTAACTGCCGTGGGGAAAAGAATGAGAGGCGAGATAATGTCAAAGATCGAGTCGGCAAGGAAATATAAAGAGGAGAGACTGAAATACTCCACCAAGGCGCTGTGGATTAGAAGTAGCCTATACGCAAAGTACAGGCACGTGGTTCCACCTAGGCTAGAGTGGCTTGTCGACCTGGGAATTTTAAGCCGCGTCAGACGTGGCCGCTACACTGTCTCGGACAACATACTGAGCCACAAGGAGATCGTCCTCAAAGCACTCTCACAATCACCATCAAAGCTACGCGAAAATATCTTCACAATTCTCGCTCCGATATTCATCCCCTACACAGGGAGGCCTTCGAGAGAAGCTCTTAACAGAGAACTTGTCCAAACATTCAACACAATATCACACTGGCTCGAAGGACCAGTAAAAGTAAGCCTTCTAGAAATGGCGGTATGCATAAGGCTCCTAGAAAACAACCAGATAGCAACACCCACAATGGTCCGAGACACAATAAACAAACTCTCAATCCTATACCCCGACAAGATATACCTCACACCCGGCCCCGACGAAAACCTCTACCTAACCAAAATAAGCCTCGGACCAAAAGAAATAGCCCAGTAATGCCCGTGCACTGTGTTTAAGATAATAAGTGGGGTATGGAGCTGTGACTTTTGAGAACCAGCTATAAATGTATGTATAAAGACATAAATAATAGTGAGTATAGAATATACTGAAATGAAAATGAGAGGAGATAAAATAGCGTCGGCTGCCCTTCTCTCAGCGTTTCTGGTGATTTCTCTGCTATCGTCATTACCTGTTGGTAGGGCCCAGCAGCCGGCTTGGCTTCCAGTCCCGAGGGACCAAGCCGTTATTGTCGAGACCGACGTGGATCCCGCCGTCTTTGATAAAGCAAACCCATTCATACCCGGTGGTACGCAGTGGGGATCCGGCTGGCATCAAAACGTGGTAGAATGGGACTGGTACATAAACTACATAACAGGGGAATATATACTCTGGCGAATAAGCGGATGGGAGTATAGAGACAACTTCAGAACATTCATTTTAAAGATTAGGGACGGTGTTAAGTGGAATGACGGTGTACAATATACCGCGGACGATATAGTATTTAGTGTGAACCTGCAAAAACAATACTTTACAAGCAGCTTCATATCATTGAACGTGGAATCCGCACGAGCAATAGACAAACTGACGGTAGAGATTAGGCTGAAGGACCCCAACCCGCGCTTCCATCACGTATTTAGGATGTGGGGACCTAACGGTGAGTGGGTGAGACCAAAACATGTGTGGGAGGGTAAGGATCCACTAACCTTTGCGAACTGGCCACCTGTTGAGACAGGACCATACAAACTATGGAAGGTCTTCCCAGATCTGAAGATGTATGTCTGGGAACGCGTCGAGGACTACTGGGGTAAGACGGTCCACGGTAAGTTCCCAGGCCCCAAGTATGTCGTGTGGAGGCGTGCGCCACCTGCTGACGTAGACCTGGCAGACTTTCTTAGAGGTGATGTGGACTCACCTATACCCTTCCTATTCACAGTCGATATGATTAGAACTGCGAAGGCGTCTGGCGTCCCAATGGTTGAGGCTCCATTCCCGGATCCGGTGCCCTTTGGAATTCAATTTAACATGGCGAGATATCCGCTAAGTCTCAGAGAGGTTAGATGGGCCATAGCGTATCTCACAAATAAAGAGAAAGTGGCAGGGCTTTATCCAGTCGCACTGGAGGGTAAGCCTGCCTATTACATGCATGCAGATTGGGGTGCACTGAAGAAATATGAATACCCTGATTTATATGAGAAATACAAGATTGAGTACAATCCGGCCAAGGCTGAAGAACTGCTAAAGGGCCTGGGATTCACCAAGGGACCTGATGGAATCTGGGTGACACCAAACGGGACCAGACTATCATTCACGATAACGACGTGGGGTCCGCCGAGTGTTGAGAACCTAATAGCAAATGTATTGGCTGATGAGCTTAACAGATTCGGTATCGAGGCGGCTGTTTTAACCCCCTCATTTGCCACGAGGGAGGAGATGCGGCGCACAGGAAACTTCTGGATAGATGTGGAAGTATCCCACCTTCCACATGGTATGTGGATATCTGGGGATATCTATGAAGGTGCGCTGAGACATCACAGCAAAATTAGGGGCGCTGAGTGCGGTAAGCAATTCTGCAACCCAAGGCTTGACGAGATAGTTGACACGCTAAGGACGAGAGATCCTGAGGACCCCGCAAACGAGCCTCTATACAGAGAAATAGTGGAGATGTTCCTGAGAGAGCTGCCTTATCTGCCGGTGGTTGAGAAGGTTTTCCACCCTGTCTTTAGCACCAAGTACTGGGTTGGATGGCCCACTACAGACAACATGTATATAATACCCTATAACTGGTGGCCTCAGCTGATCTTCATACTGTTTGAGCTGAGGCCAGCCCCGCCGCCACCTGCTCCACCAGGCCCCCAAACGGTCACGCGTGTAGTTACGCAGGAAGTTGTAACTACCGTGGTTAGAGGTGAGACGGTCGTGCAGACGGTGGCTAGAACCATCGAGCAGGTAGTTACGAGGGAAGTGCCGGTCGAGGTAGTGCCTTCATGGGTCTTACCGGCAGTAGCTGTCGGGATTGTCATAGGGATAGGAGGAATAGTGGCTGGATTACTAGCTAGAAGGAGAACCAGGTAGCACTCCACATTTTTTCTATTTAACCTCAATTTATGACTCTGAGTTAAAGAAGAATGTCATGTATTGTTATAATAACTAATTTAGACTGGCTGAGTATCAACACCATTGGCTCTTCACTTATATTTAATATGTTGGCCACATCATTAATTGCTTTCAAGAGGCCTTGTGCAGGAAACCTGCAAACTCCCGTTCCAATTCATGCGGCTTTACATCCATATTCGCAGGCGGAAACCCCTCTTCCGAAAAAATTTATAGGAGCTAAGCAGCACATATCACTCACAGTTGGACTATGACGCTGGCTGAGATTAGAGTTTATGGAGGCGCGCCGACACTCTTCATCAATGATCAGCCTTATCCACCATATGCATATTACCTACCGGTGCCCATTAAGACCTACATTGAGCAGTTTAGGGACGCAGGTATACATATTTTCACTTGGGGCTGGAGCGACATAATTAGTCACTCGCGTGATCTATGCTGGATAGGTCCGGACACCTATGACTACACTGCCTTCGACAAAGAGGTTGAGACGTTTGTTAATGCTGACAAGGATTGTTATATATTCCCTAGATTAGCGGTCTCTCCACCTAGATGGTGGTATGACCTCCACCCAGATGAAATGAACGTATATGATGATGGAGAGAAGGAAGGTGTCTCACTCGCCTCGATCATATGGAGAAAGGAGGCTGGAGAAGCGCTTAGAAGACTTATAAGACATGCCATAGAAGGTACGCATGGAGATCACTTCATAGGCTTTCAAATAACGGGTGGGGTCAATGAATGGTTTTACTGGACTAGAAAACTGCCAGACTTTAGCAGCCCAGCTCTCATATCCTTTAGGGGATGGCTGAGAGGCAAATATCAAAATGATGTTGAAGAGTTACGGCGTAGGTGGGGGAGGCGGGACATCGATTTCGATACTATCACCATACCTACAAAAGAGCAGAGAATGTCTAGCGACTTGGGGTTATTCAGAGACCCAAACCGTAATGCGGCTGTCGCCGATTTTTACCAGTTTCTCTCAGAAATCACAGCTGAAGCACTCTTATTTTTCTGCAAGGTGGTTAAAGGGGTTACTCGCGATCACATCGTAGGGGCCTTTTATGGCTACCTTCTAAACGCTACTGGTTTCCCGTACTACTCACAGCATTGGGGTCATAACGCCCTCATGAAAGTACTTGAGTCGCCGGAAATAGATTTTCTATGCGCGCCGTATCAGTATCATGACAGGGGGCCCGGAGGGGTAGATGGTCTTCAGGCTCCAGTAGACATGGTCAAGCTCTACGGTAAGCTTTGGCTCACAGAATGCGACCATTTTCCACATTCGTGGAGACATGGACTAGCTAAGACGCTCAACGAGACCCTCGATATTCATAAGAGAGACTTTGCGCATAACCTGGTTAGAGGGGTTGGCCTCTGGTGGATGGACTTATGGCCAGAGGGCGGGTGGTATGATAACCCCGAGATACTGCGTCTCATATCGAGACTAAAAAAGATTGGTGAAGCAAGCCTAAAACTTGATAGATCCACAAAAGGCGACGGCGTTGCTGTAATAATAGACGCCGAGACACCATTTCACTTGAAGCTAGGAACCGAACTCCTGAAGCCGCTTGTCTTTGACCAGCTCATACACGAGCTCTATAGAATAGGGACAAGGGTAGACATCTACCTACACGAAGCCTTAGCAAATCCAAACATGCCTGAGTATAAGTTGTACATCTTCCTCAACACATTTTATCTGACCCAAAAAGAGAGAAAGGTCATTAGAGATCGGGTCCAGAAGGATGGCAAAACAGCCGTTTGGGTCTTCTGCCCCGGTTTTCTAAGTGAAGATGGATTCTCAACCGAGGCGATGAGGGAGCTCACTGGTATGGAGATCGGATTCCACGAAGTTAGAACCTTCTTCGAGAAGGCTACACCACTATTCATCACAATAACAGACTTTGAGCACCCCATAACATCAAACCTTCCGGTAACAACCTTCGGAACCTCTACAAATGTCGGGCCAATTTTCTACACACTTGATCCGAGTGTAAGAGTGCTAGGAAAGCTGCTAGTGCATCAGCACTGGGTTACAGGGGAAGAATGGCCCGGCTTCTGTATAAAGGAAGCCTCAGACTGGAGGTCTGTATTTATAGCTGTTCCCAAAATACCTGTATCCATTCTGAGAAACATAGCGAGGTATGCCGGCGTCCACATATACAGCGAGGACAACGACATAGTCTACGCGAATCAATACTTCTTGGCGATACACTCAAGAAAACCCGGAAAGAAGACCATAAGGCTTCCTGGGTTCACACACGTATACGACATTATGTCTGAAACATATGTGGCGCGCGACGTAAACGAGTTCACTGTAAAAATTGGTAAAAACGAGACGCGGTTATTTTTCTTAGGAGAGAAATCAATCCTTGGATTATAATTACCTAATTTGCAGCTAATTGATGAGAGCTAAGTATAGTGTTTAATGTTATGACCATGCGTGGTTAACTGTAAGGAGCTATTCTATGGTGTTGAGATTTTGATGTGGCATTAATATTAAGTTGCATAAACCTTTTTATTGGGCGCAATCACCATTTCCCTCGATGAATAGGAAACTTAAACTAGGTGTTGCGGGGCTTGTACATGATCATGTATGAGGGTTATTAGACCAATTCAGGCAGATCGAGTCTGTTGAAATTGTATCCGCTGCCGATAATAATCCTCAGTTACTTGAGAGAGCCTCAAATTTATAAGGTATTAGGCGGATCTACCGTAACTTTTCTGAAATGTTTGAGAAAGAGAAAATAGATATTACTCTGGTATGCAATGAAAATGCAAGGCATGCTGATGTAATTGAGCTAGCCGCGGAGAACGGTATTCATATAATGATGGAAAAACCTATGTCGGCTAATTTGTCGCGAGCTAAGAGGATCGTAAGTGCTTCAGAGCGCTATGGCGTAAAGGTTATGGTTAATTATCCCACTACTCGGAACCCGGGCATACAATATTCACTCCAGCTTACTAGAGAGGGAAAGATAGGTGAGATATTTCATATCAGGTATAGAGGCGCACATGCTGGGCCTCGCGGGGTGGGTTGCTCACCATACTTCTACAGATGGCTTTATGACAGAGAGCTAAATGGTGCGGGTGCATTAATGGATTACTGCTGCTACGGCGTTAATATCGCTTTATGGTTCCTAGAAAAGCTACCCAATAGAGTTTTGGCAATGGCCAAAAATCTCGTCCGTAAATACATTCCCGTTGAAGACAACGCCATACTACTTATGGAATTTAAAGACGCAGTAGGAGTTGCAGAGGCATGTTGGTCTCAAATAGGGCCATATCCAATACACGGCCCCATCATCAATGGTTCTGACGGAGCGATAGTAGTTACGGATGACGGAAAAGTCCATATTTGGCAGGTTAAGAATCCAGGTAATTTTAGAGATCTTCGAAGCGAGTCCATAACGCCGTCAACACCACCAAAAGGATACAGAAATGGCCCAGAATACTTTGTCGAGAGGGTCTTGCGAGATGAAGAGATAGAAAAGCCGCTAAATGTTAAGTTTAACATGCATGTCTAAGAGACCCTCGAAGCCGGTCTTCGATCTGTTGAGCGAGGCACCGTTGTAAATCTCCCGCTCTAGCAGGCGTACATCTATGAAGATGGTAAGGTTCGGTGTAGTTGGTGCGGGTGGGATATCAAATCATTTTCACCTCCCAGAACTATCCCAGATACAGGAGGCTGAAGTTGTAGCTATATCCGATATAAAGCTTGGACGTGCTGAGACTACAGCGAAAAAATTCGGCATAAAGCGTTGGTATACCAATTACAATGAGATGCTTGAGAAAGAAGATCTAGTGGCGGTGATAGTGGCGACTCCCCATCCCACGCATGCGAAGATTACCATAGATGCAATAGAGGCCCATAAACACGTCATAATTCAGAAGCCCATGCCGACAAATGCTAGAGACTCACTCCTGATAGTAGAGGCGTCAAAAAAGAATCCCGACTTAAAAATTATGGTTCTTCCATTCATATACTATGACACGCCAGTATATGATTACGTTAAAGATGTCTTACTAAACAATGAAATTGGCAAAATTTGCATGGCTGAAGCGCGAACATCTCACGGCGGCCCTGAGAAGTATCAAGCAGAGGTGGCTAATATGTTCGGGGAGCCAGTGGATGTATGGTTTTTTAGCTCCGAGAAAGCGCATGGTGGTGTACTGCTAGATCTCGGTGTATACTCCGTTACTAGGCTCGTTTATCTGTTGGGAAGAGCTAAGAAAGTCTCAGCATTTATATCTACTCTGAGTAAAGCATCAGAAGTGGATGACAATAATGTTGTACTGATCGAGATGGAGTGTGGTACTCTCGCATTCGCTGAGTCTAGCTGGACACAGGTCCCGGGTCAGAATACAACATCGCTATACGGTGAAAAGGGGACCATCCACATAAACCACCTCGGACACAGCATTGCAATATATAGGGAAAATCTAGGATGGTCTTATCCAAGTTTACCTAAAGAGAAGGAGCCACAGCATACCCACAGACACTTCATACGCTGCATACTGAATGACGAGAAACCGATCGGTACACCGGAAGAAGGGCATCACGTAATGCAGATACTAGAAGCTGCATATGTATCTGCAAAGAGGGGAAAAACAGTGACGATCTATTAACAATAATTCTGTCCTTCTTTTAACGCCGTCATAAGTTCTCGAAGAGGCGCAGTTGCAACGCATACGTATCTATCTGCTCCACCATAGTATAGGTATACCGTCTCGTCCCTAATTAAGGCGCCACATGGAAAAACCACATTATTGACATAACCCTTTTCCTCGTACCATGCTTCAGGTGATAAGAGAGGATCAAATGTTCTGGACAACACTTGCGAAGGTCTGTGCGGGTCGAGCAATATTCCCCCCACTCTGTATATATTATCATAGGATACGCCGTGATAGAAGGTGAGCCACCCTTCACTTAGTTTTAGAGGTGGAGATGCTAAACCCACCTTCTTACAATCCCATAGACCAGGTCTAGGCTCTAATAGCTTACACGACTTCAATTGTCTTGGATCTATGTCGTCTAAATCGGAAATATAATCATAGACCATGTTTACACCTCCAGTTCTATGAATGAAGAAAAACCCCTCATCAAATTTCTGCGGAATGGTACATGCATCTTTATCATCAACGTCAGGTGGTGAAATGAGTTTAGGCTTCGCCCAATTCCACTTAAAATCTAAAAAATCGTCAATGTGTATCCAAGTAAATGCTACTTTTGGGTGATGGATGCCGTCGTACGCGGTATAGAACATTAGAATACGTTCACCGACGAGAACCACGCGTGGGTCTTCACAACCTGAATGGCCGGGTTGCATTTTCTTTTCAAAAATTTCGCGAGGAGAGTATATAGGCTCATCTAAAATCTCACTTACATCTAATCCGTTCTTACTGATTGCCAAGCCTATTGTTGATGTCATATCATCTGACATCGCTCTAAAGTAAATATACACCAGGCCTTTGAGTTCTATCACACCTGGATTAAAAGTACACAAGGATCTCCAATATTTATTGTCGGGCTTAATTATGGGATTCTCTTCATAACGCTGGAAGAGGCTCATAACTTAATCTTGTCACCCCTTACACCATACTATAGAATTTATAAATGTATCTAAACGGTTGATCCTTATCCCTCATAAAGATAACAAGCAACTCTCCTTCCATCGCCCACTTCAATTAGATCTGGCTCATTTTCCGCGCATACCTTCATTGCATAAGGGCAACGATATCTAAAGACACACCCCTTTTCCGGTTTCAGCTCGCTTAACCTATGCACATCTATACTTGCTGCCTCTATTGTTCTCCCAGCTCGAGGATCAGGTAGCAGCATTGAGTCAACGAGAAGCTTGGTATATGGGTGAAGAGGCTCTCTTATTACTTTAGTCGCATTTCCCACCTCAACTATTTTTCCATGACACAGTACGATAATCTCATCTGCAACGTAGTTTGCAGTAATTAAGTCGTGTGTGATGTAAAGGCATGATATGCCGAGTGTATTTTTCAATTCCAGCAGGTTTTCGAGAAATATGGCCCGTAGGGATGCATCAATCATAGAAACTGGTTCGTCAGCAATTAGTAGACGTGGTTTTATTAACAATGAAAGAACAAGCATGAGCCTCTGTCTCTCACCCCCGCTGAGCTGATGAGGGTACCGTCCTAGAACCTCTTCGGGTCTCATTCCCAAGGTCTTCATGGCATCAACGATCAACGACTTGGCATGCCCACTATCATTGATATGCATCAGTTTTCGGAGGGCGAGATAAAGAACGCGGTCTACCTTGTAATAAGGATTATAAATGCCGTATGGGTCCTGAAAAACAGCCTGCACTTCTCTTCTGAACCTATACTTATTACTTTTAATCCACTCAGACACCTCTCGCCCTCTATACAGGACTTGACCTATTGTTGGTCTCAGCAATCCCAAGGCAAGACGTGCGATTGTGCTTTTTCCGCTACCGCTCTCACCGACTAAAGCCACTATTCCAGGCTTATCTGGGATTGTGAAGGTAACATTATTTAAAGCAACGATACGTTTAACTCCAAAAAGTCCTAAACCACCACCAATCTTGAATATCACAGACACGTTGTCAAATTTTAAAAGATGGTCTGTCAATTTTTCTTTCCACTCTCGCCATACAAGTGACAAGCCACAAGCCTTACTCCATCAATCTGGATCATTTCAGGCTCATAGATCGTGCATATATCCATGGCCCAGGGGCATCGGGTGTGAAAACGGCAACCCCTAGGCCAGTTGAGAGGGCTTGGCGCAATACCAGGTATTCCTTTTATCTCTTTTTTCTCCAGCTTAGGAATCGAGGAAATTAACAATTTCGTGTAAGGGTGCTGCGGATTATAGAAAATGTCTTCTGTGTCGCCCACCTCAACTACTTTACCCGCGTACATTATTGCCATCCTGTCTACGAGCTGGGCATGAGCAGCCATGTCATGCGACACAAACATCAATGTAACTCCATAATTATCCCGAAGATCCTTTAACAGTTTTAGAAGAGATTTTTGCACCACTACATCGAGAGCTGTTATCGGCTCATCGGCTATGACGAGGCTTGGGTTAAGAGCAATAGCTATGGCAATTATGACTCTTTGCCTCATGCCTCCGCTCAACTCATGCGGATAGGAGCGTAGAACTTCCCTAGGCAATCCCACCACCCCCAGTTTTTCCTCTATGACTCTCTTAGCCTCATTTTTAGTCAGATCAGAATGCTCAATAAGGGCATCAGTAGCCTGCTCTTCAATTCTTAAAACTGGATTTAGAGAGTTCATAGACCCTTGAGGAATATACGATATCCTGCTCCATCTTATCTTATTTAATCTACTCTCATCCAACTCGAGTAGATTTATACCCTCAAAGAATACCTTACCTGATCTAATGTAGCCGGGAGGCCTAATTAGGCGTAGTATCCCATCCACCAAAGTAGATTTACCACATCCAGATTCCCCCGCGATACCAAATATCTCTCCCTTCTTGACCGAGAGTGATACACCGTCTACAGACTTGTAGTCTCCAAAAATTGACTTATAATAAACTCTGAGGTCAACTACTTCAAGCAACGCTGTCCACCACGCATATTCTCTAACCCGCGTATTTAACTATTGGTTCAACATTTAAATAAGGGTAAACCCGATATCGTAGATCATTTACGCTAGCTTGGATTCTTGGGGCGCTTTACTGTTTGTGTTCGTTCATGATTTTTGATAAGATTTATATGTCAAGTGAATCTCCATCTAATTAGGATGTTTTCACAACATTCAGGTATTCAAAGATACATAATAAGGAAAGTAGTCAGCTACATAGTCGTACTATTCTTATCTTTCACTGCCGTTTTCTTCATTCTTAGACTTATCCCTGGTAACCCTATACGTGCATACGTGTATATGCTTCGTTCACGCTACGGTTTCGAGCCGATTGGTGATAGAACTATACAGATGTTTGAGGAAATGTTTGGCCTTAATGAGGATGTCTTTAGCCAGTATTTGATATTTCTGAGGAGGCTGCTTTTTGAGTTCAATCTAGGCCCATCATTTATGGCGTTTCCAACTCCTGCACAAGAGTTAATAGCACGACACTTGCCTTGGACGATAATCTTGCTATCAGTTACTACGCTCCTATCATGGTTCATAGGTCTCATACTTGGTGTAATTGTTGGGTGGAAACGTGGAACACGATTCGACAACTTTTTCTTCACATTCTCCCTGATTTTCTCACAAGTCCCATACTACATCGTGGCCGTAATTCTACTTCTCTTATTCGCTTATATCTTCCCCATACTTCCCTCAAGGGGAGCATATGCCGCATCACTAACTCTCTTTGATATCAACTTTATCATAAGTGCGATCCAACACGCATTTCTACCCGCGCTTTCAATAATACTAGTTTCGATGACCGGCTGGCTCATCTCTACTAGAGCGCTCGTCATAACCATAGTTGGTGAAGATTATCTTCAATATGCATTAGCCAAAGGGCTAAGCAACAGTAGAATATTCACGAGATACATTTTGAGAAACACGTTGCTGCCGCAGACAACTGGGCTGGCCATATCTTTAGGATTTATCGTTACAGGCGCGTTCCTCGTTGAATGGATATTTGTTTACCCCGGAATAGGTGCTCTATTCGTTAACGCGATAGGACTACTAGACTTCAATGTGATACAAGGAATAATAATGCTCACAATGTTCACAGTACTTACAGCTAACCTAATAATGGATCTTATCTATCCATTAATCGATCCCAGGGTTGCCTTAACATGAGCCAGAAAGATATATTGAGTCACCACACGTTTAGGAAATCACTTACAATCCTCAGATCAGCGTCATATTATATAGTAAAATCAAAAAAGCTTCTGGTAGGGACCTCGATCTTATCGTCATTAATATTGATAGCAATCTTTGAGCCCCTCATAAATGGCGTCCGGCTGGGTGGTCTTCAATCTTCAGCTATAGGTTACTTTCCGAGGCTACAAATGCCTTCTCTAAATCACCCATTGGGAACTGATCATTTTGGTCGGGATGTCTTTGCGATGTTGATCACTGGGATAAAGAACTCGCTAATTGTTGGGTTTTTAGTCGGCTTTGTTGCCATATCGGTTGCACTCGTTGTTTCGCTTTTTGCTGCCTATAAAGGCGGCGCGATCGATAATTTACTTAACTCTTTCACCAATGTGATATTGATTTTGCCTTCTTGGGCAATAGCTGCAGCAGCTGTTGCGTATATTCAACGGCTAGACTTGACACTTGTGGCATTGATCATCGCTAGTTTCGCATGGGCAGGGCCTGCTAGACAGATTAGGTCACAGGTACTCAGTCTTAAATCTAGGCCCTATATAGACTTGGCTAAGATGGTTGGAGAGAGGGACTCACAAATCATATTTTTTGAAATTCTTCCTAATATTCTTCCATACATCATTGTTGGGTTTTCCTATGCCGTTATTGGGGGAATTTTGGCAGAGACGGGCTTGCGGCTAATTGGACTGGGGGCCGCGGAAATAATGACGCTAGGTCTACTAGTACACATCTTCATGACTAGTGGGCTAATAATTCAAGGTTATTATCACTTCATCATCGGTCCGGTAATCTCCCTTATATTGATATTTATATCATTGAACCTCATAAATATCGGGCTCGACGAGTTGTTTAACCCCAGACTTAAAAAGGTCACTGGAGAGTAAGATCTATAACAGAGCCATCCTTTTCACTCCACTCTAAGTTAAAAAATCGAGGGCGAGTGTTGACCAGCCGAAATCAGGCACTCCTAATGGCTCCCCATTCTGGCTATAATAGTTTTCACTACATGATGGGCCCTCATTCATAATATCAATCACTCTCTGTGCAAGCATTCTAGCCTCATTGTCAAAACCATATTTTTTAGACCATGGTAAGTGAACCAAATTATATTTAACCAAGACCTTCCTCTCCAATACCCTCTAGGATCGTATCTTGGGTCGTCCGCACTTACTGTAGGTAGGGGGAATGTGGTCCAGAACTCGTGAGAATTGAACAAGTGTTTGACTAGTTTTTGAGCTTTCTGTTGTGTTGTTACTTCGGCATAGAGTGTGAGAAATGCTGCGGGAGTCTTGACACCAATAATTTTATGCTCTTCTTCATATATATCGTAGTAAAAGCCTTTTTCTTCATCCCACATAAGCTCATTTATTCCCCTTGCCGTTCTTTCAGCTAGTTTCTGATACTCCTCCGACTCATTGTTGTGTCCTAATTTTTCCGCCAAATTGGATAGGATTTTTCTCTGCAGGTAAATGAGACAGTTTAGATCTATTGCTTCTACCGGTGCCATCCTTACTTGGCTGTAATCCATTTTATACTTTTCGGGGTTGTCGTCGAATAGTAGTTTCGGCTCGTCCCATCTTACAGAGTCGTCCCACCCAGATTCTAGATAGTCTACGTAACACATTAACTGGTCTCCATCTTTATCTCTTTGACTTCTGAACCATTTATCATATCTGTCTAATGATTCATAGGCTATTTCGGCAAACTTTCTGTCTTCTTCCATTTGTAACACTCTGGCAACTGCTAATGCAAGCACTGGCGGCTGTGTCGTCCATGGTGTATAATCGTCAACATTCCAAAAGAGCTTACAGAACTCTTTGGATAGAAATATCTCGTGGGGGATTCGACCGTCTTTTTTCTGAGCATAAAAAAGGTTCAGGATCTCTTGCTTAGCCATCTCTAAGCTATACTTTGATAATACAATAGCATGGAACGCTGAGTCCCAAAGCCACTGGTGTCTTAAACCGAATTTACTAGGCATGACGAAGGGGTTTTTAAGAATTGGGTGATTCTCTACGCGCGCTCGGTTGGATAGTATGACGTACCACATATATTTTGAGATTGACTCAAACTCCTTCTTGACCTGATTTTTCTTTGTAGCGTTGATCAGCATTTCACACAACTCCCTCCTCTTCATCCTCTCTATTGTTTCTGGACTAGCTATTGCTTTGTCAGCGTTTATATTGCTCACTTCGACTGATGATTGATGCCCAGCGACGGTCAAAATGAATTCTTCACTAGGTGCAAGTGAAGTGTCTATCTCAAAGTTTGAATATGCCTGCTCAATCTGCTTTATGGCGATTTTATTGTTAGACTTTATCGTTATGTATGGGCCGTTATTAGAATAAAAGCCAACTAATTCACCATCATGATATCTAAAATTTGAGCCCGCTATCTCGGCAATTTTGTTCCGTGACTCGGGTAAGAACCAGCTGAAGACTTGCATCATTCCGTTAATCTTAAATTTTTTCTCAAAATCTGACGTATTACGGATTTTATATACGAGTGTGTCGCCATAAGCGAATAGTTTCTCCTCGAAAACCGCTTCCTCTATTGATATAGTTCTGTATGCGACACCATCTATCCATACATTTTTTATAATTTTTATTTCTTGATCAGGAATTATCAGGAACGGCTCAGCTTCAAAGTATTCACCATATGTAAAAAATCCCACCCCCTTGTCCGCCAGCTTCGCGGCTATGAGGTTTCCTACAACTTCCCCTTTCCCCTCAACATAGAGGCAAGCCTTACCCTCTCCCCCTCTGCTTAGACCCATGTCCGATATATCCATTGTATTAGTAGTGTAATATGGTTTTCCTTGACTGAAAAATGATAAGACACCATATAACGCAGTTGTCGCAGCCGTTGCTAATAAGGCGGGTAGGATAGCTCTTCTGCTGATCTTCATTCTGTATAAAGTGGCGGAACCATATTAATACTTTTTTGAGATATTCAATACGTATGGCTGGTCTTATTGAAAGAAGCGTCTAGCCTTGATCCCAATGCACAATCCATAAGGTGTGTGGATGGGCTTAAAGAACAACACATCGGCCAGGTCTAAGCTTCCATAGTATGTGTTTGAGAAATGTGGGGGTGATGTGTGGGCCGCTTCCGTGCCTTATAGGAGGTGATCCGGCCACACGTTCCCGTGCGGCCACCTTGTTACAACTTCTCCCCCCTCACCGAGTCTAGGCTCGGGCCACCCAACTTGAGTGGCTCTCGCCCATTCTCAGCTCGGGTGGAGCGATGGGCAGTGTGTGCAAGGAGCGGGGACGTATTCACCGCCCGGTGGTAACGGGCGGTTACTAGGGATTCCGCGTTCACGAGGGCGAGTTGCAACCCTCGATTCCAAC
>Ga0105160_1000150_pt1 | contig 34005 bp, 27 predicted proteins | sample GXS110809BmetaG_FD_89591 | JGI IMG/M metagenome (GOLD analysis project Ga0105160, IMG submission 89591) | Hot spring microbial communities from Gongxiaoshe hot spring, China to study Microbial Dark Matter (Phase II) - GXS 110809B | ecosystem: Environmental > Aquatic > Thermal springs > Hot...
GATCGCCCGTTGATGCTGGCGCGCCCCTTTCGTGCCCCGCATCACACGATCTCCTACGCAGGGATGGTCGGGGGCGGGCACGGCCTGCCCCGCCCCGGCGAGATCTCTCTCGCTCATCACGGTGTCTTATTTCTAGACGAGCTGCCCGAATTCGAGCGCGATGTCCTAGAGACGCTGCGCCAGCCCCTTGAGGAGCGCCAGATCACGCTCTCGCGGGCCGCTGCGGCTTTGACGTTCCCGGCGAATTTTATGTTGGTCGCAGCGATGAATCCCTGCCCGTGTGGCCACCGGGGAGATGCGAAAAAGCCCTGCCGCTGCAGCCCTCTCGATGTGCGGCGCTATCGTCGGCGGATTTCCGGACCGTTTCTTGATAGAATAGATATATTCGTGGAGGTGCCACGACTGACCAAGGAAGAATTGATGGGGAAGCCCATGGGCGAAAGCTCTCAGAGCGTTCGCGCGCGGGTGGAGCGAGCTCGTCAAATTCAGAGTGAGCGCTTCCGGGGACAGAGAATCTTCTCCAATGCGCAGATGGGAGTTCGTGAAGTGCGCCTCTATTGCCCGCTGGAACAGAATGCGCAACAATTGCTCGAGCGAGCGATAGACCATCTCAATCTCAGCGCGCGGGGATATCACCGTGTGCTGAAGGTCGCACGGACTATTGCAGATCTAGAGCAATCAGAGATAATTAAAGCTGCGCACATAGCAGAAGCAATCCAGTATCGCAGCTCAGAAGAGAGCGTACTCGAAGGAGGTATGTAAGTGCTGCACAAGATTACAGTCTTCGCCGGCGTATGGGTCGGGTTGGTTATGCTCGGAGTTGCTCTTGGGGTAGCCCAAGAGACGAGCTATACCGTGCGCGAGGTCGTGATCATGGGCAACAAAGCCCTGACCAAGCGCGAGATCTACGACGCGCTGCCGTTCAACATCGGCTCGCGCATCACTCTCGACGATATAGAGAGGGGCGCCCAAGCCCTGCGGGCTCTGGGGACGCTAGAAAAAGTCGAGTCCGATTATAGAATTTTAAAGAACGGCATCCGCGTGATCTATCGCGTCGTAGAGAACCCCATCGTCAAGAAGATCGAGTTTACGGGAAACGAGAGCTATCAGTTCTATCTCATCGACATCTGGGGGATCAAACTCATCCCCTATAAGATGAAGCTGGCGCGCCGCGATGAGCTGATTGATGCGCTGCGTGACGCCAAGGTCGAGGAGAACAAACCCCTTAATATCAGATGGTTCGACGACAAGATCATCGAGAATACAATCACGCAGTTCTACCTCAAGAAGGGATACACGTTCATCGGGGTTGATCCGGCGTTCAATCGTGACAAGCAAACTCTCACAATCCAAATCGTCGAGGGCAAGCTTGACTCCGTAGAAGTTCGTGGCTTACAAGAGGTCCCGGAGTCCGAAATCAAGCACTTGTTGCAGCTCCCCGTGGGTGAGCCCGTCAAGATCGCTCCTATCCAAGAAGGGATCAAAGCGATCAATCGCTCGGTCTACTTCCAACAAGCCGACGAGAGCACTATCGGGGTCGAACCAGGAAGCAAACCCAATTCCGTCAAGATCATTTGGAATCTCAAGGAGCGCCGTCTCTTGGACGAACCCACAGAGATCCGCACGATCCAGCTCACCGGAGCGACCGTCTACCCTTTGCCTCGATTACAAGCGCTCATCGGGAAGCTTCCGCAGGGCCCCGTCAATAATTTTGAGCTGCTGAAGGCGCTCAAGCGTGTCTACGACCTCTATCGTATCGAGGGCTATATGCTCGTGAACTTCGTAAAAGAGAGCCTTTCAGACGGCGTGCTCACCGTGCGCGTCACCGAGGGGAAGATCACAAAAATCACGATCTCCAATGCGTGCAAGCCCGGCGCCAAGTCCGTGATCATCCCCAATCTTTTAGAATTCCCAAGACAGTGCACATCCGAGCTGGTCATCCGCAAAGCCCTCCGCCTCAAAGAGGGCGATCTCGTCAACGAGAACCCCTTGCGCGATAGCTTCAGAAATCTCTTACAGCTAGGGTACTTCAAGCAAGACGGGGTGAACATCCAACCAAAAGTCTTAGACGCGTCTACTGGCGAGGTCGAGCTTGCAGTCAGCGTTGTCGAAGAGGACCAGTTAGGTAATCTCAAGGGCGGCTTAAGCTATAACCCCCAAGTAGGGCTTGTGGGACAGCTCAGCTTGGGCTGGAAGAACATCTTAGGAACAGCTCAAGATATCGATCTCTCCGTGGATCGCGGCTTGATCGTCCGCAAGGACGTGCTCAACTACTCGCTCAATTACAAGACGACGGCGTACTTCAAAGAGTATAACTCCGTCGAGGTCTCGCTCTTCAATAATACACAACAGCAGACCGAGCCCCAACCCCACGAGATGACGAAATCGGGTGTGACTGTAGCTCTGAGCTACCCTGTGAGATCAGATCTGACATTGACGCTGCGCCTACGCTATGAGAACGTCTGGAAGGCTGCCCCCCTCAACGAGAAGGGTCTTATCGCCTCTGTGGGGATGGATATCGTGTACGATACAAGGAATAACCCAACCTTCCCCACCTCCGGTGGCGAGATCATTCTCATGGGAGAGCAAGCGGGGAAGTTCGCCGTGGCTAACACGGAGTTCTCTAAACTGCAGGGAATCTGGACGCACCACTGGCTGACCCTAGAACGCCAGACGCTCTCAGTACGTCTTTATGGAGCTATGGGGCTGACCTTGCCCTCCCAAGAGCGTTTTGGTTTCGGCGGGGTCATGACGGTGCGCGGCTGGGCAACGCAGTCTACGGATCAGTTTACCCTGATGAACCTCGAATATCGCATGGAGCTTGCCGAAAACATCTGGGGTGTCTTCTACTACGATACCGGCTGGGCAAAGGAGGTGGGATGGAGACAGTCTCTCGGTTTTGAGATGCGCCTGGTGACAGGCTTCGTGGGGAACGTGCGCTTGGTCATCGCATGGCCGTTCTACGAGACCGGGCTCCAGATCGCGCCGGTCTTCCAGTTTGGCTTTGGCACCATGTTCTAAATTCTATCGCAAAGGAGGAACACGCGTATGAAACAACTGCTGATGGGACTGGGGCTGTTGGCCGCGATCTTTCTAGTCGTGAGTTGCCAATCGCAAGGCGGGGCGCAGAACATTGACGATCTTCGCGCGAAGGTCGCTCAGCTCGAGAAAGAAGTCCAAGACCTCAAAGCGCAGCTCGCTCGGGGCGGAGCAGGCTTGCGCATCGCGTATATCAACGCCGAGAAGGTCTTCCAAGACTATAAGAAGACCGGGGAGGCCGTGGAGAAATTCCGAGCTGAAGCGGAGAAGAAGCAAAACGAGCTCAAGGCCCTCCAAGAGAAATTCAAGAAAGGGCTGATGAGCGAGGACGAGTTCCAGCGCCAGGCCGCACGGCTCCAGCAAGAGCTCCAACAGCTCGATCTCCAACTGACTGCCGAGATCCAAACCGAGATGATCAAAGTAGTCGAGCAGATCGCCAAGGAGCGCGGCTACGACTGGGTCACCCAGCGCAAGGATGTCGTCCTCTACGCAAATCCCAGCAAGATCGAAGATATCACGTACGATGTGCTGAAGATCCTCAATCAAGGGCAATAAGCGACCCATGGGCGAGGATGAGATCCGGCGCATCTTGCCGCACCGCTACCCGTTCTTGCTCGTAGATCGGGTGCTAGAGTGGGGCGAGCGGCGCGTGCGCGCGCTCAAGAACGTCACCCAGAACGAGCCGTTCTTCGCAGGACACTTTCCAGAGCGCCCCCTCATGCCTGGAGTTCTCATCTTAGAAGGCATGGCTCAAACAGTAGGGCTCTTAGTGAGCCGAGAGCAGCCGGGGCGCTTTGGCTACTTGGTTGGAGTAGACCGAGCGCGCTTTCGACGCCCCGTTCAACCCGGGGATCAGCTCATCTATGAGGCCGAACTTAGGCGCCGTCGCGAAGGGTTCTATCGCGCCTGGGCTTGTGCTACCGTTAAGGGCACTGTAGTCGCGGAGGCGCTTCTGTCCATAGCTATTGCTCAGGAGATCTCGGAGTAGACAGACTATGAAACGTTTGATCGAGTCTGTGCCTAATATTAGCGAAGGACGCGATCACGCCAAGATCGAAGCAATCGTCGCGGCTGTGAGAGAGACCCCCGGCGCTATCGTGCTCGACGTCGACCCCGACGCCGATCACAACCGTACGGTGATCACGTTTGTCGGAGAACCGGAGAGCGTTGAGAAAGCTATCTTAAATCTAGTCGGGAGAGCTGTCGAGCTGATAGATCTCACGAAACATAAAGGGGAACATCCGCGCATGGGCGCGGTCGACGTCATCCCGTTTGTGCCCTTGCGAGGGGTAACGAAGAAAGAGTGTATTGAGCTGGCGCGCCGCGTCGGTCAGGCCATCTGGGATCGTTTTAAAGTCCCAGTCTATCTCTACGAGGAGGCCGCGACCCGCCCGGAGCGCCGTGACTTAGCGAACATTCGCAAGGGGGAATTCGAGAACTTCCCCAAGAAGATTCAAGAACCTGAGTGGGCTCCCGATTTCGGCGAGCGCGTGGTGCACCCAACAGCAGGGGTGAGCGCCGTCGGTGTCCGCCCTCCCTTGATCGCGTTCAACGTGAACTTGGGCACAAATAACTTAGATATCGCCAAGCAGATCGCTAAGGCCGTGCGCGGCTCTGACGGCGGTTTGCGCTATGTCAAAGCACTTGGATTTGCTCTTGAAGGACGGGGCATCGTTCAAGTCTCGATGAACTTGACGAACTTCGAGAAGACCCCAATCTACCAAGTCTTTGAGCTCATCAAATGCGAGGCTGACCGCTGGGGCGTGCCCATTGTGGGCAGCGAGATTGTCGGGCTTGTCCCCCAAGCCGCTTTGCTCCAAGTCGCCGAGCATTTCCTGAGATTAGAGAACTTCAGCTATGACCAAGTGTTAGAGAATCGCCTTGCCCAGTGTCTCGAAGAATCTTGAACTGCTTCCTTCTGTACCGGGCCAAGCGCTGATACCATGTGCAGCCGTGACTCTCTTCAGAAAACGCGTCACGGTCGTCGGAGCAGGGCGCAGCGGTATAGCCGCGGCTTGCGTCTTACGCTCTTTAGGAGCAGAAGTCTTCGTCAGCGAGCAAGCTCTGCTCTCCCCCCAGACGCGAGCAGAGCTCACTCAGCTTGGTATCCCTTTTGAAGAGAACGGGCACACGGAGCGCGCGCTCTCCCGGGCACAGCTTGTCATTCTCTCCCCAGGAGTCCCCATCACAGCGCCTCTCGTGCAGCGCGCTCGAGCGCTGAATATCCCCATCTGGGGCGAGCTGGAGCTTGCGTATCGTCTCTGCCCCAGCAAGAAGATCATCGCTGTGACGGGCACCAACGGGAAGAGCACGACCACACGATTAATAGAAGAGCTGCTCACTCAAAACGGTGCGAGAGCCATCAGCGCTGGTAACATTGGGACGCCACTCATTGCTCGTCTGAACGAGATCACCCCTGAAACTATCGTTGTCCTCGAAGTAAGCAGCTTTCAGTTAGAGTCCATCGAGAGCTTTCGCCCCACAGTCGCTGTGCTCTTGAATATTGCGCCGAACCATCTTGATCGCCATAAGAGCTTAGCAGAGTATCTCTCTGTTAAATGTCGCATCTTTGAGAATCAGACTGAGCACGACGTCCTCGTGCTCTCTAAAGAGCTCACTCTGCCCAAGCGCCCTCGATCGCACGTGCTCTACTATGACGAGCTTCTCCCAGAGCTGAGTTCTCTCACGATGCCCCAGCATCTCAAAGAAGATGCCGCTGCTGCTCTGACAGCTTGCCGCGTCTTCGTCCCAACCCTTCCCCCGCCCAGCGAAGAGCTCGTGCGCAAGGCCCAACTGCCCCACCGCCAAGAGTTCATCGCTGAGATCGATGGGGTGAAATTTTACAACGACTCCAAAGCGACGACCGTTCACGCAACACTCGCAGCGCTCAACGCTTTTGAAGGGCCGTTAGTTTTAATTGTAGGGGGGCGCAACAAGAACTTAGATTTTACGCCGTTGGCGCAAGCCCTGCGCTCGAAGCCCATCTGCGAGATTCTGCTTATAGGCGAGGCTGCACCACAGATCGCCCGTGCTTTAGAAGCAGCCCACATCACCCAGTTCTCATATGTGCGAGATTTTTCGGAAGCAGTCGCTCGAGCATTGCGCTATCCTGGTGCTACGTGTCTCCTCTCCCCAGCATGCGCCAGCTTCGACCAATTTCGCAGCTATGAAGAGCGTGGCCAAGCCTTCCGCGAAGCAGTCTGGCAAGCCCAGCGCTACGCCCCCTCCAGACCTCTAGTCAAACCAAGGTGATCCAGACCTCGCGCTGGCGCGGCCCGTCAAACTCACAGAAGAAGATCCCCTGCCATGTACCTAAAGTGATCTTTCCCTCCTCGATAGGCACGGTGACCGAGTGCCCCAGCAAGCTCGCACGGATGTGCGCGTGAGCATTGCCCTCCACGTGTTGGTAGTGCGCCCCTGCGGGAACAAGCTTACTGAGCATCATGAGAATGTCTTCTTTCACAGAAGGGTCAGCGTGCTCGTTGATCGTGATCGCCGCCGTCGTATGTGGGACAAAGATCACGCAAGCGCCTTCACTCACGCCAAGCTCGCGCACGGCGCGCTGGACCCGCTCCGTAATGTCGATCAGCTCTTGCTTGGCTTGCGTCTTAATCGACAGTCGCTTCAGCGCCATCTCTGAGCTTATTGCGCCGCTGGCTTGGCTAGGGTCTTCCCTTCGCGCTTGAGCAGTTCCTCCGCGAGCTTCTCGCTCGTCACCACTTGATAGCGCACGAACTCCATCTGGAACGTCGCCCGCCCCTGCGTGATCGATTTGAGTTCCAGAGCGTAGTCGAGCATCTCTGCCAGGGGGACCTCAGCCTCGATCTTGTCGATCTTCACGTGCCCATCGGTAGACTCTTCGTCCATGCCCATGCCCAAGATCCGGCCGCGCTTGCCGTTGAGATTGCTAATAATATCCCCGGTGAATTCCGAAGGCGTCCAGATCGTCACTTTATAGATGGGCTCCATGAGAGCCGGCTGGGCCGCCTGGGCCGCTAGCCGAAACGCATGCGCCCCGGCAATCTTGAATGATATCTCGTTCGAGTCGACCTCATGATAGCTCCCGTAATAGACGGCGACCCGGATATCGGTCATGGGATATCCGGCTAAGATCCCTTGCTGCATCGCTTCGAGAACGCCCTTCTCCACAGCGGGAATGAACTCCTTTGGGATGACCCCGCCCTTGATCTCGTCCACGAATTCGTAGGTCTTCCCTGGGATGGGCTCGACGCGCAAGTGCGCCTCCCCGTATTGGCCACGCCCACCGCTCTGCTTCTTATGCTTATACTGCCCTTGGGCGACCTTGAGAATCGTCTCTTTATACGGGACATGCGGACGATTCATCTTCACGGAGACCCCGTAGCGATTCTTCAAGCGCTCAACGAAGACGTTCAGATGCGTGTCCCCTAACCCCGCGAGGATAGCTTCGTGAGTTACGTTATCTCGATAGAAATCGAGTGTGGCTTTTAAGCTGGCGATCTCTTTGAGGGCGCTGCTCATCTTCTCGTCGTCGGCTTGGGTCTCCGGGGTGACCGCTCGCGCGAAGACCGGCTTGGGAAACTCAATCCATGGTAGCGGCTGCGCGGCGGCGTTGGTCGCAAACGTCTCACCCAACTTGCAGTCGCTCAACTTGGCCAGCGCTATGATCTCGCCAGCGTGAGCTTGGGGGATCTTTTCAGGCTTATCCCCGTGGAAGCGCAAGATCTCCTTGACGCGCTCCTGCGCCCCTGTGTTCACATTGATAACAGTCTCTCCCTCGGAGAGCTGGCCCCCAAGGAGCTTGAGGAACGCAAGCCTCCCCAGATATTGATCAGAAAAGAGATTGAACGCCTGGGCGATAAAGGCCTCTCCCTGCGTCGCGGTGAACGGCGGGGTTGCCTTGTGGAGTATCTCTAAGAAAGCATCGATTCCTAAGCCCGTCGCTACCGAGGTGCAGAGAATAGGGCTGAAGAGGCGCTGACGCAGGGCCTCCTGCAATGCACGCCGCATCTCATCGGGAGAGATCTCCTGGCCCTCTAGAAAGCGCACCATCAGCTCATCGTTGGCTTCGGCCAAGATCTCTAGAAGCTTCTCGCGCTCAGCAGCCACAGTCTCTCTGAGATTCTGGGGGATCTCACCCTTGCGCTTATCAGCATAGATAGCTTTGGTCTCGATGAGATCGACGTAGCCGACAAGATTCCCCCCTTCATAGATAGGGATCTGCAAAAACGCGAAGCGCCCTGGTAACATGGCGCGCACCGATTCAACGGCCTTGAAGAAGTCGGCGTTAGGCAAGTCGAGCTTATTGATCACTACCAAGGCGGGCTTCTTGAACTTGCGAATCAGCTCCCAGGCTTTCTCGGTATGGACCTCGACCCCTTTTTCAGCGTTGACGACCAAGATAGCCGTCTCGGAGGCCCATAGGGCTTTATAGACCTCTTCGACGAACTCGCTGAAGCCCGGGGTATCGAGAATCTGAAGCACTCTCTCCCCCTGCACGAAGCTGCCCACCCCAAGATCGACAGAGTGCCCACGGCTTTTGGCCTCCGGCGTGAAATCGAATTTTGCCTCGTAGCCGCCCTTCCTCAAGAGCGCTTCAGCGAGTGCAGTCTTGCCCGAGCTGGCATGGCCCACAAAACAAACAGTCCGGACTTCCATACGAGATAAATCACCCCATTCAGTATACTGAAAAAACCCACGACGTGCAGCTAGGGGGAACCAAACGAGAGTCGGCTATCGGTGGGGGAGTAGCGCACCCACGCCGTGGGAAAAGCATTGATCTGCGCTTGAAGCCAAACCCGTTGCCTATCGCTATAGAGCCCTAGCTGCCAACACGCCCGACAGAATTTCTTCACTATCCCTAGCTGTAACGCTGTCCACTGCTGCACGCCAAGATCGTATTCCCCTTTGAACGTCAGCTCCCAGTCACCCCATTGCCAGCCTGTCTCGAGATTGAACCGCTTGAGCGCTACGCGATTGAGATCGAAGTTCGCCCCAAGGCGATGGTCGCCCCAGCTCAGCTTCACGATAGTGTCTTCAAAAGAGCGCGCCGTAAACAGATAGGCCGTAGAGACTTGAATGTTGAGAAAGCTCGTGCTCAGCGACAACCCAGCTCGGCGCCACACCTGGGTGTTCAGATCGTATTCGAGATTGAGGCTTACGTCGACGTCCATGAAGACGTCTCTCAGTGAGATACGGAGCGGCTCGAAGGTCTCCTGCACGAAGTTGTAGCCGACAAAGAAGGCAGGTTTGAGGGGCACAGTGGCCCACGTCGCACGCCCCGTGACAGAGTGTAACACGCTGAGTTGATCGAAGCTGAATGGGCTCTGTCCTCTCACTTGTCGGTAAGAATACGTAGCATCGGCGCTCACTCCTGAAAAGGGGCGCACGCTCACTCCCACGGTCAGCTCGTACGCATCACGACGATATTGCTGAGGCTCGTAGAGCGAGAGCCGATAAGTAGCGCTCGCTTGCACCGTGAAGGGTCCGCTTCCTAGCGCTAGTGAGCGCACGCCCACAAGAGCATCCCAGCGCGCACTCTCGTCTAATGGCTCTCGATCAAGCTTCTTCTCGCGATAGCGTCCCCAACTGAGCGTGAACAACGCTGAGAGGGGCAGAGGCCCCAGACGCACGGGCGTCAGAGCCAAGGAAAGCTCGGGGCTCTTCTCTAAGAAGCGATACAGAACGGACTCTTCGCTGTCGGGCTCCGGCAGGACCAGATATTGATCGCGGCTCCAGAGGACGCTCCAGCGCACCATACCCCACCATTGTGCCGTCAAGGTAATCCGCGACGAGAGCCGTTGCGCCTCCTGTTGGAGGACCCCAGTGCGCCAGGAGATCGCTCCCGAGAGGCTCATATTCAGGGGTAGCACGGCCTGATGAGCCCAGTCTGTAGCCCAGGACTCCCCACGCCCCACCAAGCGATAGACCGAGATCTGCCCCTGCTGCTCCCAGAATTTATATTTATATTCGATCCCCATGCCCACCTCGGGAAGCTTCGTATAGAGATCAATCAGGACTGTACCCGTGTTGTCTTTATCTATGACGAAGGGTAGACGCCAGCGCAGATACCACCCGCGCTCAGGGATTTGCCCAAAGTCCGGCAAGAGTGGGTTCTTCGTCTCTTCCTTCAGGGACGCAAAATAGAGCGGCGCCCAAAAGACCGGAAAGCCATACGCTTTTACCAGTATATTCGTAGCGAGCACGTACTCATTGGGCTCAAGGCGCACGGTGCTCGCGGCAATCGAGTAATCCGCGTGCGAGATGGGGCCGCACGTACACGTTGTCACTTCCCCGGTCTTGATCTCTAAGAGCTGGAGCTGCCCTTCTTGGGAGAATGTCGCGTGGGCCTCGCGCCCGCGAAAGCGCAAAGTCTCTTTCTTCTTCGCCGCGCTCTCAAAGCGCGTCTCCCCGACAAAGTCTCTCACGCGAGCTACCCACGACGGCGTGATCCGAATCTCTTGGGCAGACAGAGTCCCTTGGTCGTATCTGATTTGAGCTCTCCCCAAAAGCAGTTCGTCTGTCTGCCACGCAGAGCCGTCCCACGCCAGGCGCAGCTCCATCTGATCGGCTTGGCCTGAGAGCCCTTCCCCCTCCCAGACGACGTTCCCTTCAGCGACGATCTCCCATCGCTGGCTGGCTTCCGTTCGCTGGGCTCTCAGACGCTGAGCAATGAGACGGCTCTGCTCATACTGAAGCTGGACGTGCCCCTCAGCGACGATCTCGCTCCAATCGCGTGCGACTGTTAACTTATCCGCTCGAAGATCTAACGAGATGGGGGGTGGCTCCTGAGCCCACGTTACGGGTGCGCTCACCCATCCCAGCACAAACACGAAGGGCACAAGCCGCCGCAGCCGAGCAAAGAGATCGAGCCGACTCAGCTGATCAAGCCAGATCAACAACACCACCCCGATACCCAAAAAGAGCACATTGGGGAGCCACGGCGCAATTATAGGCGAGATCACGCCTCGCTTGCCCAGCGTAGAAAGCCATAGTAAGAGCCCTTGATAGCACGCCACCAACAGCACGCTGATGATCACTCCAGCGGCGCGCCCGCGCGGTGCCCCACCTTGGACAAAGATCAAGCTCAACGGCGCCCCAAAGAGCGCAAAGATTAGGGCAGAGAAGGGCACAGCGATCTTGGAGTGTAAGTCGACAATGAGGCTCTCCACCCCCAAGCCATGCTCTTGTAAGAGTCTTATCTGGCGCGCAAGCTCAGCAATCCCCATCTCGTGCGGGGTACGCTGCTCCAGGAAAACCCTGTGGAGGTAGGGCCCAGCCCGAATAGATAAGCGCTCAAACGTCGCCGAGTACTCGAACTGGCCGTCATCGCGGAGCTTATGGAGCCTTCCGTTCTGCAAGCGCCAGTACTCGCCATCCCAGACCCCCTCCGCAGCAACGATAATCTTGGGGAAGCGCGCATTCAGCTCCGGAAGATACTCCCCACCCCCTTTGTCGAAGACCATGACGTTCACGAGCTTTTTTGTCTGAGGGTCATAGCGCTCGATATACGCATAGGCGGTCTCGCTCAGCTTAATAAACGTCGACTCGCGAATCTGCGGAGTAGACCGCATAAAGAATATCTCTCTCAATAGATCATAATAGCGATGGTTGCCCCAGGGCATCCACAGCTCTCCGACAGCAAACGCGGCGATGGTCGTGATCAAGCCCATGAAGACTACCGGGAGCATCAGTCGGCGCAGGGAATATCCGGCAGCCTGCAGAGCGATCAGCTCGCGGTCGTGGCTTAAGCGCCCTAACGCCCAGAAGATCGCAAACAGGACCCCCACCGGAAGCCCATAGACCAAGAGCTCCGGCAACCGATACCCGAGCATCTGGAAGAGCACTTTTACGGAGATATTGCGGTCGAGCATGAAATCCGACAGCTGCGGGATCAGATTGAGAATAATAAAAAGCACAAAGCCCGCGACTGCAAGCGCGAAGGGGAAGAGCATCTCTCGCACAAGATACCGGTCGACCAGGCGCAGCATGGCAGCTTAGTTTAGAAAAATTCGAGGCTTTTGACAACCCCTTGGCCAGTCGGTATGATACTTTACGGAGGAAAATCGGTGGTAGAGCGGAGTACCCATCACGAGATCCCTCTAGGGGAAGAAGCAACGGCTGTCTTAGGGCAATTCGATCGTAATCTCGCGGTCATTCGAGAGCTCTTCGCAGATGTGCGGCTGACACATCGGGGGGGCATGGTGCGGATCGAGGGCCCTGCCAGCGAGGTCGAGCGCATCCAGAATCTTTTTGAGAAGCTGCGCGAGGTCGTCAAGAGCGGCCACGTCCCCACCCCTGATGAGGTACGCTATCTCTCCCAGCAAATCAAAGAATCAGAGAATCTGAATGGGGTGCTCTCTGAGCCCATCCAGACGACGCACTGGGGGGAGCAGATCCGTCCCAAGACCGTCGGCCAAGCCAAGTACGTCCAAGCGATCCGCGAGAACGACATCGTCTTTGGGATTGGGCCCTCGGGCACAGGGAAGACGTATCTGGCTGTGGCTGTCGCGATTGACTATCTGAAGCGCGGGCTGTGCCATCGGCTGATCTTAACACGTCCGGCCGTCGAAGCTGGGGAAGAATTGGGCTTTCTCCCCGGCGACATCGAAGCCAAGGTCAGCCCCTATCTGCGCCCGCTCTATGACGCGATCTTCGACATGATCCCTTACGAAGAGGTGAAGCGCATGATGGAGAACGGGCGGATCGAGATCGCGCCGCTCGCGTTCATGCGCGGACGCACCCTCAATAACTCGTTCATCATCTTGGATGAAGCTCAGAACACGACAGCGACCCAGATGAAGATGTTCCTGACGCGCTTGGGTTTTAAGTCCAAAGCCGTGATCACTGGAGATATTACTCAGATCGACTTGCAGCGTGGCAAGTCCGGGTTGAAAGACGTTCAGAATATTTTGAAGAACATCGAGGGCATCGCGTTTGTCTACCTAGATAAACGCGATGTCGTGCGCCATCCGTTGGTGAAGAAGATCATCGAAGCGTATGAGAAGAGCGAAGGCAAGGGTTAGTCCCTTGGAGCCCTCCCTACCGTTCCGTATCGCCCCTCACATCGAAGCGACAGGGCTGCTATGGGTAGCCCTGATGGCTCTGGGGGCGTTTCAGCTGACGCCCACCCTCGAGGTGCATCTAGTCTCATGGGCGCAGATTGTAGCCCAAGGCGTGTTACTAGCCCTTGCAGGCCTGGCGTTGGGCATCAGTGCGCATCGGATGCAGGTGTCGCCCCGGCTCCTGGGCTTTACGGTGGGCTCGATCGTGCTCACCGTGTTGCTCGATCAGCTCTTGCGCCCTTGGGTTCCCTATCTCGCCCCGATGCCATTAGCGACGGCCTTGGTAACGCTCTTTGTGGGCCTGCCCATGGGGGTGGCAGCGAACTTGATCGTGGCTTTGACAGCAGAGCTCCTTGGGCCGCCGCTGAGCGGGCTGATCGCGCTAGCTGGGGGATTCGTCGCGATCTTCTGCGTGACGCGCTTAAGCAAGCTCTCGGACTTAGCTTTAGGGGGTCTAGAGATCGCGCTAGTGAACGCGCTCGTCTACGGGAGCGGGACGGCGCTCTGGGGAGGCTTTCGCCCCGACGCCCTTCTCTGGACAGTGCTGAGCGGCCCCTTAACGGCCTTGCTCGTTGTGGGTTTGCTGCCGCTTGCGGAGCAGATAACTCAAAAGACAAGTCCTCTAGGGCTGATGGAGCTGCTCAATCCTTCGCATCCCTTATTAGAGCTGCTGCGCGAGAAGGCGCCGGGAACGTACCATCATAGCTTCAATGTCGCTGACCTGAGCGAAGCCGCTGCAGAAGCCATCGGGGCAGACCCGCTCTTGGCCAAAGTTGGCGGCTACTATCACGATATTGGCAAGATCCAGCGCCCGGAGTTCTTCCTAGAAAACCAGCAAAACGGTGCCAACCCTCACGATAATCTGGCTCCAAGCTTGAGCAAGACGATCATCACAGCACACATCCGCGAAGGGATCGAGCTGGGACGGCGCTACGGCCTGAAAGAAGACGTCTTGCAGTTCATCCCACAGCATCATGGGACGTCTGTGATTCGCTACTTTTACGTGAAAGCTCTCCGTGAAGGCCAAGAAGAGTGCTCGATGGACGACTTTCGCTACGATGCCGAGCTGCCCAAGACCAAAGAGACGGCTATCGTGATGCTCGCTGATGGAGTGGAAGCGGCGTCGCGTTCGGTAGAGAATGGGTCGCGCTTAGAGGAGTTGGTCGAGCAGGTGATTCGCGACAAGATCGAAGACGGGCAGCTCGCGGAAGCGCCGCTCACTCTAGCAGAACTTGAGAAGATCAAGAAAGCGTTCGTCGCGACGCTGCACGCGATGAAGCACGGCCGGCCCATCAGCTTTCCCAAGATCACGAAGTAAGTAAATTTGCTTTTCTGAGGCCCTGAGATTACACTGTCAAGGTAAGGAAGACCTATGGTTAAGAAGAAGCAGCAGATCCCGCACTTCCGCTCTCAGCAAGAAGAACGTAATTTCTGGGATACACACGATGCTTTTGAGGTCTTGGCGAAGAGGGTTGGGAAGTCGTCGAGCCAGAGAGCACAGTAGTCCGTTCGTTCTACACCGTTCGGGTGGACCGCTACGGTGCCTTGGTGCGTATTCCCAAAGCCCTCCTCAAGTTGTTAAAAGCTAAGAAGGGCCAAAAGATTCGGGTTTGGGCCGAGGATGGGCGTCGGCTTGTGCTTGAGATCCCGCACAAGTGAGCACTTAGCACCAGCTTTTGCTGAAGCTGATAGATCAAAGTTTCTTACAGCAAACACACCTGCCCGTCGGGCACGCTAGGATTATTCCAAGGGTGATTCCCCGGATTACCCATGCCCTTCTGATTGCCCCAGCGATTGTTGCCCTCGATGATATTGGTGCCCTCAAAGCTCACGCTACCAGTGAAGGCATCATCGGGATACCCACACTGTTTGAGCACAGCAATAATTCCCCAATCCCAGTTATCTCTGATGACAGAGTCAGTCAGCTTCAGTTGGGCTTGCTCAGAAAGTATAATCCCGTTGCATATCACCCAATCCATCGAGCACTCCGGCCAGGTGCCATTGTTGGAGATCGTGCTGTTGTGCACCTCTACGATAGCGGGACCGCCTATTTCCAGGCCATTAAAACCATTCTCGAAGACCTTGACGTTGCTGAGGCGTCCCTGGCCAGAGATAGACAGAGCCGTCCCATGCCCTTCTGTAGTAATCGCCAAATTCTCAAGCTCTATTCCAGCAACCCCAGCGATAATCGAGCCTACAAGCCCTCGATTAGGTAAAGCCTTCAGGGTTGTCTCTTCTGGTCCAGCCCCGCGGAGCGTCAGGGGCTTCCACAGCGTCAAGCCTGCCTCATAGGTGCCCGAGGCTATGGTGATCGTGCCGCCAGGGGCAATGGCGTCTATAGCTTCTTGGAGGTTCGCGTAATCACCAGGCACAGTCAACTCAGTCTTCTCAGTCTGTGAGGCCAAAGGCTTCCGTAGCGAAGCAGGAGCATAGCCACACAGATCAGCCCCGTTGCCTTGGAACTCCTGAGGTGGTCCTATGACCTGAGCCTCTGGCGTCCAAACTCCTACGCCGCAGCCCCTGTTGTTCAAGAAACGGCTCTCTTGGATTTCTACGCGTGCGGAATTTGTCACAGCAAGCCCCTTGTTGTTATCGCTCACCGTAGTGTTAACAATGGTCACCTGAGCGGAATGCACTGCCATGATTCCCCCTCCAAACCATGTATCGACGATCAAGGAATTTTTGACAGTCACTTTAGCAGAATGTGTAGCCAACAAACCTCTCCACGTATTCCAGTGGATGTACACGTTGTCAAGCTGAAGCTGGGCCGTATCCCCGACGACAATGCCATAACTATTGCGGCGAATCTCCATATTGCGGATCGTAACCTTGGCTTGACCTTGAATGTAAACGCCGAAAAGCCCAGGCAGAAATTCGCTACCGGGCAGCCAAGACTCCGTGAAATCTTCAAGAACGACTTCTATCGCTCTGTCGCCCTTGATATGGATAATCGGCTGATCGCCGATCTCCTTGCCCGTCAGGAACGTCTTCTCTCTGCCAGCGCCGCGCAGCGTCAGGCTCTTCGTGATCGTTAGATGCTCCATATACGGGAAATTATATTCGCTCACGCAGATGACCGCGCCCTCTTGGGCTCTGTCAATCGCTTCTTGAATAGACTGCCCTGGCTGCACTGTTATTGTGCACGGGGGCTGCTCTTGCCCGCTGCTCACGGCTACTAGCACCGACAGCATAGTGATGAGAGACCACTTCACCATAATTGCCTCCTCTCCTCACCAGACTCTGCGAACGATTGCATTATAAAATATGCCCCAGCAGAGTTTGTATAATGTTTGACTTCCCCGCCCATGATCTGTCATAATGCACAGCATGACGCTGACAGATCTGGTCACCAGCTTCGCGTGGACTGTGATCGCCGTGTCGGCACTGCTCATCGCCGTCGGCGCTCTTATTGTCTTTACAAAACTCGCCAAGCTCATCGACCGACTGGAAGATCGCCTCAAGAAGCGATAGTATTTGTAGTATGAAGCTGTCGCCAGAAGAGGCCCGCCGCCGCATCGAACAGTTGCGCGAGGAGATCGAGCAGCATAACTATAATTACTTTGTCTTGAATCAACCCACGATCTCCGACGCCGAGTACGATAGATTGCTCCGAGAGCTCCAGCAGCTTGAAGAGCAGTTCCCCCAGTTCAAATCGCCCACCTCTCCCACCCAGCGCGTCGGCGCCCCGCCGCAGACGGAGTTCAAGACTGTGCGACACTCCATCCCCATGCTGAGTCTGGCCAATGCTTTCTCCGACGACGAAGTCCGCGAGTTCGATGCCCGTGTGAAGAAGCTCGCCGAGCGAGAAGAGATCGAATACGTCGCTGAACCCAAATTCGACGGACTCGCCGTCGAGCTCGTCTACGAAGATGGGGTCTTCGTATTGGGATCAACTCGCGGCGATGGCGAGACCGGCGAGGACGTTACACAAAATCTTAAGACTATTAAGAGCATCCCGCTGAAGCTGCGCCAGCCTAAAGATCTCCCTATCCCCAAAAAGCTCGAAGTCCGCGGCGAAGTCTATATGGAGATCGAAGACTTTCGCAGACTGAATGAAGAACGCGAAGAGCGCGGCGAGCCGCTCTTTGCCAATCCCCGCAACGCTGCGGCTGGGTCGCTCAGACAGCTCGATCCCAAGATCACCGCACAACGCAAACTTCACATGTTCTGCTACGACGTGGGCCAGACCGTTGGGATCGAGTTCCGCACACAAGAAGAGTTATTGAAGACGCTGCCCCTCTACGGGCTGCGCGTCTGCCCCATCTATAAAGTCTGCAAGAACATAGACGAAGCTTTAGAGTTCTATCGCGAGATGCAGGAGCGCCGTGAGAAGCTCCCCTACGAAGCCGATGGCGTCGTCATTAAAGTCAATGACTTTCGCATTCGCGAGAGCGTCGGGGAGGTCTCGCGCAACCCGCGCTGGGCTATTGCGTATAAATTCCCGCCCAAGCAAGCGACAACGCGCGTCAAAGATATTATCGTCCAGGTGGGCCGGACGGGAAAGCTCACGCCCGTAGCCGTCTTAGAGCCGGTGCCCCTGGGCGGCGTCACCGTCCAGCACGCTACACTCCACAATCAAGACGAGATCGACAAGAAAGATATTCGTATCGGAGACTGGGTGCTCATCCAACGCGCTGGGGATGTTATTCCCGAAGTCGTCCAGCCCATCGTAAGCCGTCGTACTGGCGCAGAAAAAAGATTTACGATGCCGGAGCGCTGCCCCGTCTGCGGCGACAAAGTCATTAGATTGCCCGATGAAGTCGACTATCGCTGCGTCAATATTTCGTGTCCAGCTCGACTGAAGGAGAGCATTCTACACTATGCGTCCAAGGGTGCTGCTGATATTGAGGGTCTAGGCGAGCGCTGGGTCGAAGCCCTCATGAACGCAGGCTTGGTGAGAGAGATCCCTGATCTGTACAAGCTGAAAGAGCGCGTCATCGAGCTTGTGCGGCTGGAGCGCATGGGAGCAAAGCTCGCCGAGAATCTCTTAAATGCTATCGAGAAGAGCAAGAGAATCCCTCTTGCACGCTTCATCTACGGGCTGGGCATTCGGCACGTAGGGGAGCATCTTGCAGAGCTGTTGGCGCAACACTTTCGGAGCTTAGATGCGCTCATGAATGCCTCTGAAGAAGAACTGCTCACAGTCGAGGAAGTCGGTCCAACAGTCGCGCAGAGCATTCGCTCGTTCTTCCAAGACGAGCGCAATCGCGAGATGATTCAGAAACTTCGAGCCGCAGGTGTGCAAATCATTGAAGAGACAAGCCCACAGAAAGCCGGGGCGCTGGCGGGCAAGACGTTCGTCTTCACTGGAACGCTGAAGAGCTTCACGCGCGGCCAAGCCGAAGCTCTGGTTAAATCGCTCGGAGGGCGAGTCTCGTCGAGTGTCAGCCGCAAGACCGACTACGTCGTCGCTGGCGAGGAGCCAGGCTCGAAACTCGAGAAAGCCCGAGCACTCGGTGTGACCGTGCTCTCGGAGGAGGAGTTTCGCAAGCTTGTTGGAGCTTAGAGGGCCCTCACCCTGCCCTAGGGGCACCCCTCTCCCGTCGAAGACGGGAAGGGGCCGGGGGTGAGGGCCTCACTTCTTCACCCTGGCCAACAGCTAGCTGTCTCAAAGCCCGTGGGTTGCGCGGGCACGCATAGCCGCGTCCACTCATCGAACGGCACCAACGATTGATTGCGCGCGTTCTTGATAATGAACGGATTGCTGAACGGCAGATAAAACCCAGGCACGCGAGCAATCCCTGGAATGAAGATAAAGATCGTGTTCGTCTGAGTGCGTTCAGGGGTGCCATCGCCGTTGACGTCCAGCAGCAGCTCGACTCGAGCAGCGGAGACGGTATCACTGAGCTGAACCGTATAGATGACACGCCCGTTGCTGCGCACGGAGCCGTTCAACGTGATTTGATTGGTCTGTTGAGTAATTTGAGGAACCGGCTGCGCCGTTGCTGCTCCTTCGGTCTGTACACCGACACCGATAATAGAGCCGCTGACGGCGAGCGAGATCTGATAGGGTCTCTCATTGTTCCACCCCGTTGCCCCTTGGACCATGAGATAGAGCTTGTCCGTCCCCATGATGAAGAGCCCTCCGGCACCCAGGGGGATGTACGGGCGCGGCGTCGGTGTTGGTGGCGTAGTCGTGGTCTGCACGGTGACGCTCTTCGAGGTTGATCCCGTCAGCCCTTGGTCATCGGTGACTCTCAGGAGCACGGTGTACGTACGGGCTTGCGGGAAGGCAAACGCCACACGAACGCCCTGGGCGTCGAAGCGCCCGTCGCTGTCGAAGTCCCAGTCGTAGCGCACGATGCGCCCGTCGGGGTCGGTCGAGCACGACGCATCAAATGTGACGGTTTGATTGATAATGGGATTTGATGGGCTGAAGCTGAAGCACGCTGTTGGTGCCCGATTTTGTGGGGGAGCAGTCGTGCCCACTTGGAAGCTTGTGAACGCGCTCGTCCACGTCGCCGTCGGAGCGACGCTCTGGATGCGACGAGCCAGCTCAGCACGGAATGTTTCAGGGTTAAGCCAGGCCGTGTTCTGTGTGCCATCGAGCCTAAGATTCACAGCCTGCGTGATTGCTACAGCGTGCAGATACTCCGTACCTTCAGGGCCGCTGATCGTGAGCGTGTACGGCCCATCGGGCAGGGTGTACGTTCCGGCGCTCAAGAGATTCTGGCGTGAGAACACATTGGGGAAGACTTGTGACACTCGCCCTGCCGGGTCAACGTCGAAGATGTAGACATACGCTTGGGCACCGATGCGCAAGAAGATCTGGAGTCTCTCCCCGATGCGATAGCTTGTCTTGTCGGTGCTGATCGAGATCGAAAGCTGAGTCGGCGTCGAAGCCCGCACTGTGATCTGACGGCTATTATTTGTCTCATCGGACTCTGCAACTTGGCGCAGGGCGTCAGCGGTGACGGTGAACGTCTCCGAAGAGCTATTCAGTCTTCGAGAGAAGTCCACCCGCACGGAAGCCCCGGCGCGCAGCCCAGAGAGCGTCTGCCGCGCCGTCCCCATGCTATCTTGCACTTCGACGACGAACGGCCCAGCATCGGCGTTCCCGATGTTGCGCACGATGGCTGTCAGGGTGAGCGTGCTCCCCACCGACGGATCGCGCGGGGAGTAGTCAAGAGAGTCTATAGTGAGATCGGGCAGGCGCGTCTCAGCGAGCGCGTCAATACGAATTTGGGTCGAATTATTCGTTTCGTTCGATTCGTCTATTTGATTCGTGACGTCAGCCGTGATCGTGAAGATCTCCGTGGCGTTATTTTGCCGTCGCGTGAACGAGAGCGAGACCGCGCTTGCTGCTTCCAGCCCAGAGATCGTCCGTCGGTCTTGCCCAGCGCTATCACGAATCTCGACGACAAACGGCCCAGCGGCGCCATCGCCCTGATTGCGCACGACGACCGTGAAGTTAACACTCTCGCCCAAGCGCGGGGTGCGCGGCGACCAATCCACCCCAGCGATGGTAAGATCGGGCTTACGCTGGGCTTGGGGTTGCGCGTCTACGCGAATCTGCACGGAGTTATTTGTCTCATCGAGTTCGTCTATTTGATTCGTCGCATCTACCGTGATCGTGAAGAACTCAGTCGTGTTATTTACTCGACGAGTGAAGTTGACGGGTGCTGTGCTGCCGACGGCAAGCCCTGAAAGGGTCTGACGATCCATCCCGGCGCTGTCGCGAATCTCTACGACGAACGGCCCAGCGTTCGCTTGCCCCTGGTTGCGCACAACGATAGAGAGCGTGACATTCTGCCCGACGGTGAGCGTGCGCGGTGACCAGTCTGTGCTCGCAATGGCCAAGTCGGGCTTGAGCGTAGGCTGTATCGCTGTAACGCGCAGCTCAGCTGAGTTATTATTCTCGTTGGATTCGTTCACCTGGTTCGTCGCGTCAGCGACGACGAGAAACGTCTCAGTCGTTTGATTGACGCGTCGCACGAACGAGAAGCTTGTGGAGCCGCCGGCATTGAGGCCCGCGATCGTGCGTCGGTCGGTACCGCCGGAGTCGCGAATCTCGAGCACAAAAGACCCAGCGTCGGCGTTCCCGATGTTGCGCACGATCCCGCTGACGGTGACGAAATCCCCAACGCGAGGGTTTGAGGGGCTGTACGTCAGCCCGCCCACGGTAAGATCAGGCTGCCCTGGCGGCGGGCTGGCTTGCGCGAGATTGAGCCGTCCAGAACCAAACTGCAACGGTGACCCCATAGGGATTGCATTGCTCTTGAGGCGCGCTTCAAGCTGTCCTGCCGTCAGAGACGGATTTTCTGAAAGCAAGAGAGCAGCAGCTCCAGCGACGTGCGGCGCTGCTGCGGACGTGCCGGGGAATTCTGAGTACGTGAACGTCGAGACGCGATCCGGGCCGACGATGTCGGGCTTGGTCAGCCCAGCATTGGTCGGCCCTTGGGAGCTATACGGAGCGATGGGGCCGGTCGTCCAATTCTGACGATTGACTGCCCCGACAGTGAGCGCGTTCGGTGAGTCCCCCGGTGCAATGATGCTATTCGATGGCACGGGGTACTCGACGTCGTGATTGAGGCTGAAGAGCGAGAACGTCCGTGGCGCAGGGTTCCCGTCAGCTTTGATCTGAATATGATACGTTCCGGGGACGAACGCCTGATAGAAGAGGCTTTCAATCGGGGGTTCGGTGCCCGACTGGATCCGTTGGGATGCGGCAACTTGGGTGCCGCTGCTGTTGAACAGATACAAATCATAGTCATTGGCGGATTGAGGCCAGTCGTTCCATGTGAGAAAGATCCCGATCTGGTCTCCAGCATTCACTGTGATAGAGAGCGACTCGTCGCCCCCAGCAAACTCATGCCATTTATTGAAGTTCGTGTCGCGGAACGTCCCTTGCCAGTGGCGGCGCGCGTAGTTCCCCGCGGCGTTGACCCACAGCACCCCGCGGTTGCGCGCATCAGCGACGATGTTATTAATCGTACCCGTGCCGTCGTAGAAGTTCGTGTTGAACCAGCCTACAGAGTGATTGATAATCTTGGCGCCCTGGCGAATCGCCTCTTCTTTGGCGTTCTCTAGGTCGACTTCGTCGCCGACTTTCATGAGAATTAATTGAGCTTGCGGGGCCATGTCGTGGATAATTTCCGCGACGGCCGTGCCATGATTGGTTCCGGTTTCGATCCCAGTGCCGGTGTAGTCAAACGTCAGGATACCCCCAGGCAGCTCTCCGCGGCTTTGAGCGGCGCTCAGCCCAGCAAAGCCGAGATCGATCACCGCGATCTTGACGCCTTGGCCCCGAAAACCCATGGCGTGATAGTTCGATGCCCCGGTAAGGGCAACCCCCTCGCTGACGACGAGCGTTTGGGGGACAAGCGGAGGCCGGACAAACTGGACCATGCTGCTCATCGCTGCTAGCGTCATACGCAACCGCCCTAGGTTCATGGGGACTTGGACCTTCCACGCGTACTTTGACGTAGCGATGATCTGTCCTCCCCCAAGCGCGATCTGTTTTCTCAACAGATCCTGGGCAGCAGAGTCGCGACTGATGCTCTCGGGGACTTGAAAGATCACAATAGCCGTGTTGCCTGAGACCGGAACACGAAACTGCGAGGCCGTTTGAGCTGCAGCTTGGACCTGTCCTTGCTCTGCCAGCCTGAAGATCTGCTCCAGCACGCTATCAATTCTCGGATCATGCTCTAACCGAGCTATGCTCTTTGGATCTGAGGGCTCTTGAGTCAGCCCCACCGCGCCGAGCAGCACCAGGACTATCCCACCCAGAACCCACAAGATATGTCTGCGCATCGTCTCTCAGCTCCTTTACAGCCCCGGCTGGTACGGGGGCCGAACAAATTTCACCGCAGGATCGCTCGCTAATCTCACAAGATGATGGATCGGCACCAGCACGCGCATCAGCCCTGAAGGCGAACGCGCTTCTATAAGAATATTATGAGTTGGAGCAAGCTGTGCCTCCAGGGAGACTAACTCGACGATCACTCGCACCCGCAAGCCCCACAGCTCTAATTTGTACTGCGGCGCAAATTCGTACCAATCGGGCATGAGCATCAACGCGTAGAGCACTGAGTCTAGACGAACGCCTTCAGGAGGCTTAGGCGGCTTGACCCCCGGCACGACGGTCAGCTCTTCAGCTGTCAATGGCAACGTCGGGTTTGAGAGGATCGCAAGTTGTGTCAATTTCTGACCGATCTCATCGAGGATCGCTGAGGCACTTACGGTCGTCTTGGGAGCCACGATCAGTTCATAACTATTGGTCTGTGCCGGACGCAGATTGTACCGCGAGAGCAGCCCCTCAGCGCGCAACCATAGAAGTTCCCCGTCGACAAAGAGATGGGGAAACTGAAGGCGCTCGCGCTCGTTCTCCGGGGTGCAGTCGTTGCACGGCTGCGTCCCGAGAAAGTACGTCACGGTCGTCCCCTGGGCGATCCGTACTGAAAAGCCCGCGTGTTTTGCTGATTCGATGATCTTCGCCAGATCGCTTTCGATACTGGGAAGCGCGATACGATAGAATTTGCCTGCGAAGAGCAGTTGATCGGCCATGATCGGGAATGTGGGGTCTTCCCGCTGCGTGAGCGAGAAGGCCATAAAGAGCAGCCATGGGACAAACATGAGCACTCTGAGCATAGAGCTCCTTTCTACTTCTTCTCTACTTACTTCTTGAGACGATTGGCGATGTTCTGGGCGATCTGGGCCCATTCGATAGCACTCACGACTTGGTCAATATAGTTCGTCAAGGTCTTCGGGATTATGGGGTTGAGCATGAGGCGGAGCTGCACTGCAGACTTAATGGCGTTGGCATCCTCGAGCTTGCCCCCGCCACGCACATAGTCTTCCAAAGCTCTCGCAGCTTCGGTAATGACTGTATCGACAATAGCTAGGGTGAGCTGGATCGTTATCGGTCCGGTCCGAATCGTAATATTGGCGACGATGCCTTTGCTGACTAAGAGTGCTTTCACTTCCCCTAAAGTCGCCTTACGCTCCAACAGCTCGTCGTTGATGACATCCAAGGGGACGCCCTTGGTCAGGCCCTCGAACGCCTTGTCCACAAGCATCTCGACGGGCAGATCTTCTAGCAGCGCCCGAGCGATGATCTGCAAGACCCCCTCGCGCAGTGAGATGGGAGCTGGGCTTTGCTTGAGGCGCTGACAAAGCTTGAGCGCCGTGTCGGGGGTGATGCGCTTGTCGGCAAATCCCTTGGCAAACCCCGCCTGCAACGTCTGCAAGTCAGAGACGCCCAGCTCAACAAAGCACTTGTAGACGTCTTCCGGGGTCGGCTGAGCGGTGACTACTCCCACGAGCAGTCCGAAGCTCAGAGCTGCAATTGTTATAAAGCGCTTCATGGCTGCTCACTCTCCTCGGGGGGAGCAACATAGAGCACCGAGTTGATCTTGTCGTCGAACGTATGGACAAATTCTGTCGCTCGTGGGTCGTAGACCCACCGAGTGCCGTCTACGATAAATCCGTATTCATACCGACCGGGCTTAATATCTTTGGGGAGGCGGAGCCACCAGACGCCGCTACGATCGGGGCCGTTCATCGGGACGGGCTCCCACAACGTAAATTGACTGGCTAAGCTGACGCTCTTGGCGTTGGGGTAGACCAAGCACAAGACGTCAGGATCAGAGCAAGGTGCGGCTGAAAGATTGAGCCCTACCCACAAACCGATCGCGAAGACCGCTGCCACGGCCGCGGCGCCCGCTAGGGCGAAGCTCCAGCGCGGGCGTGGGTTCGGCCGACTCTCCGGAAGCTCTTCGACGATCTCGTACTCCAGATCGGCGATGCGATCCCGATGGGCGTCGGCGTAGCGCGTCAGCGTCTCTTTCAGTAAGCTCTCCAACTCGTGTTCATGCATGGCCCGTCACTCCTTTCTGCTCCAGAATGTGCTTCAGTTGGGATTTCGCTCGATGGAGCCGCGTCTTGACCGTCCCTTCGGGCAGCCCCAGAGCTTCGGCAATCTCTTTGTAGTCTAACTCTGCGTAATAGCGCAACACAAGGGGCATCCTGTATGCCGGCTTGAGCTGGTCTATCGCGTCTTTGATGATTTGGGTGCGTTCCTGCTGGGCGAGCTGCTGGGCAGGATCGCTCCCTTTGGTCAGGCGCGAGATATGCTTTAACGGTGCGAAGAGCCGCTCACGACGGAGCTTGTTCTTGCAGACGTTGGCCGTCACCGCGAAGATCCACGTCGAGAATCGCTTATCGAGATGGAACGTATGCAGCCCTTCATACGCGCGGATGAACGCGTCATGGGCAGCATCTTCGGCATCTGCAGGGTTGCCTAAGATCCCCAGAGCAATCCCAAAGACGGCATCTTTATAGCGTCTCACGATTTCACCCCAGGCGTCCACATCCCCGTGGAGCGCCCGCTGAATTAACTCCAACTCCCCCTCACCCATGCGACCTCCTGTTCTTTCCTGATCGAGATATATACAGACTCACTGTGGCAAAGTTTCAAACTCATTATACCGCGCTACCGACATCTGTCATCTTGCCAGCAGACAAAGCCTCCCCCTGCCCCCCGACGGCCTTCCTTTCTCTCATCCAACTTCTGCCCTACAGTCGTAGTGAAAGCTTTATAGCCGCAGGAGGTACAAATTTATGAGGGCTCGAGCTCTGATACAACACGCTGAACGCGTCTGGCTTCTCATCGGGCTCTTGATCGCGTTAAGTGGGTGCACCATGGCACAAGCTCCATTAGCTTTCTTTGTGGCTACCCCAAGCACGGGAGAAGCCCCGCTGACCGTTAGCTTCGATGCTTCTAGGTCAAGCGATCCCGACGGCACTATCGCTCAATACGAATGGGACTTCAATGGCGATGGGGATGTCGACGCTACTGGGGTGACAGCCTCATATAAGTATACGACGCCAGGGGTCTTCATTGCCACCCTCACCGTGACTGACAACGCTGGCCTCAAGGGGCGATTCTCTGCGACTATTACGGTGAGTAAGAGCAGTATCTTCTTCTCAGCCATTCGCAATGGGCTGCCCTTGCCCCAGATCTTCCGCATGGACAGCGACGGGATGAACCAAGCTCAGATCACTTATCTTCAGGGAGCAGACCTCTGGCCAGCCCTTAGCCCCAATGGCCGTCAGTACGTGGCCTTCGCCCGCGCTGCGCTCAACTTTGGCGGAGGCGGATCCCCCACTGGAGACTTCGATATCTTTAAGATGCTCGCTGATGGGTCCATGCAGATTAACCTTACCCAACAGTCTGGCAGCGAGGAGATCCAGCCGACTTGGTCCCCTGACGCTTCCAAGATCGCGTTTGCCAGCAATAAGAACGGAAACTTTAATATCTATAAGATCAACGCCGATGGCACCGCGTGGGTACCTCTGACGAACTTTACAGCCAAAGGAGCATTTGCTCCACGCTGGTCGCCTACAAATCCCAATCTCTTGATCTTCGTGACCAATAACGATACGGCTCCCAACGCTTTCGATATTTGGAAGATTAACGCCGACGGCACCGGGATGGCCAATCTCACTAATCGTTCGGGCTTCAACGATGGTGCTCTCTCCCCGATCACACACTTCCCCTCGCCGCCAAGCTGGTCTCCCGACGGCACGAAGATCGCGTTCACGTCCGACCAGACGGGCACTTTAGATATCTTCATCATGAACGCCGACGGCTCCAATATCGTGAACTTGAACACGTTTGCGTCGTCGAGCACCGCGAATTTAGCAAGCTCAGACGAGTTCGACCCCTTCTGGCTCCCCAATGGGAATGAAATTGCCTTCGTCTCCGATCGAGATGGAACGTATCAGATCTATAAAGTCTCTCTCTCGACAGGAGCAGTGACGAAGCTCACCAGCATAGGAACGAATATGACGCCTGCCAAAACGCCCCCTAACAGATAGACCACCCAATCTCCAAGCTGCACGTAGAGCGTCGCGGGATCCTGCAGGAGAATCGTCTCTTGCAGGATCTGCTCTTTTTCGGAGCGCGTTGCCGTAAGAATCCTTCCGTAAGGATCAATGACTCCGGAGATGCCCCCGTTGGAGGCTTGCACCGTGTAGCGGCCCGTCTCGACAGCGCGAAAGACCGCTTTGGCGAAGTGCTGCTCTAACGCTTTTGAACCCTTGAACCAGGCATCGTTAGTAATGATAAAGAGCGCTTGGGCGCCATTTCTGACAAATGCTCGACTGATCTGAGAGAAAATAGACTCGAAGCAGATAGGGGTGGCGAGGCGAAGGCCCTCAAGGGCCAGCGGCCGAACCCCCTCCCCTGGCGTGAGCGCTCCTAAGGGAAGCGGCCCAATAAGACTCTCTAGCCCTATGCTCCGTAAGAAATTGATCAGCGGGAAATACTCCGTACTGAAGGGCACAAGCTGGACTTTGTCATAGAGATCGGCGATCTCCCTGTCAGGAGCGATAAGGGCTGCAGTATTGAAGAGCTTGCCGTCACGATAATCAATCGTCCCCACGATGAGTGCCGCCCCAAGCCGTCGAGCGTGCTCTTGATAGGGCGCAAGAAGTTCTCGCTGACGGAGCAGATACGCTGGTACAATAGATTCCGGCAGAAGCACGACGTCAACTTCTTCAGCCCGAAGTTTCTCTAACTGCGAGAGATAGAGATTCTGAATCTCTTGAAGCTGCGCGGGATCGCTGCGAGCGCGCTGCGGGACATTGGAGTGAATAAGAGCGAGGCGCAAGGGAGCGCCCTCAGGACGAGCAAGCCCAAGCTGATAAGCCCCCCAGCCCCAATCGAGCGCGATCAGCCCCATCGCCAGCACCCCGTAGAGCAGGCGCCGCTCGCGCAATCCACGATAGAACAAGAAATTCACGAGCACGATGAGAAACGAGATCCCCCATGTCCCCGTCACGGAGGCGATCTGAATAAGCTGGGGATATTCCCAGAGGGCATCGCTCAAAAAACCCCAGGTGAACCCGAACTTGGTCAGTGAGCGCAGATACTCTAAAAAAACCCACACTGCGGGGATGGAGAGCACCTGTAAACTCAGAGCTCCTAACCGAGAACTTAAAGCCCCAAAGATCCCCCATCCCAGCGCCAACAGCCCTGCCAGCCCTCCATGCCCGAATATGATAAAAACCCCTGCCCAGTCGGAGAGGGCGTAGAGCCAATAGAATAGAAGCGCAAAGAAGACAAACCCACACAGATACCCCAGCCCAAAACCCTGACGCGGCGAGCAGCCCTCCAGAGCGAAGAAGAGCGGCACAAGCGCGAGAAAGATCAGCCCGCCAAAAAGATAGCCGGGCATACTCACCAGCACCAAGAGAGCCGTAAGCCCAGCTAAGATCGCCCTGAACATAGCTTTCTATCTGAAACCGAACAGCCCGTACTCGAATACTTGATAATAGATCAGATAGAGTCCGGCGGCGAAAAGCAAAAGGCCGTTGAGATAGCGTGTAGCTCGCTCCCAGCGACGGATCTGAAAGAAGAGCAAGGCGAGCAACGCCACGGCAAAGACGCTCAAAAAGATGCGATTGGTTCCAGAAAATGCCGCTCCCCAGCTTGCTGCGACCTGCGGCTGTGCCCACACGAGCCCCAGCACGATGACGATAGGGATGCTTACCCCGATGAGGGCTTGTCTCAAAGGCAAACGACGATCTAGGCTGCCCTTGGAATACGCCATCGTGAGCGAGAGCAGGAGCATCATCAATGTCATGCCCGAGGCGTAAGCCAAGAAATTGAGAACCCCTGTGAAGAGGCTCGTCGTGAGCGCCGGCCCGACGACGTAGATCATAAAAATGGGGAGCGTGCACCCACAGGACGCGATAGCGTAGCCGATCCCATAAAAATAATAGAACGAGAGACCGCGACGATCTGAGCGGACCTGGAAGGGCAGGGCAAGAGCCAGCTCACGTCCTACAAGCGTAGAGATCCCCAAGATCATAAGCCCAAGCCCCAAGAAGACTGCTGCCCAGGGGAAGTACGAGCCGATAGCTGTCCCTACCAGAGAGACCACGATTCCCAGGGCGAGAAAGACTGTAAAAAAGCCGGCGCTTACGGCCCCACCCAGCGCCAGACCATGCCCAAGGCGCTCCCACCACCTCTCCTCGCGAGTGGGAGGGCTGGCGCGACTCCCTAGATACTGCGCTATATACGACGGGAGCAGAGCAAACCCACAAGGATTGAAGAACGCGACTATCCCCGCCCCTACTGCTAATCCCACCATCCCCCACTCAGGCATCATAATGCCCTTATCTTACGGAGCAGATCGCCTCGGCTCAAGTCCTGCTTGACGCCGGGGAGGTCTATCGCGTACAATCGCCAAGTCTACCTGAGCACATAGGGAGGACATCGCTGATGAACCCGGTGTTGATTGAGATCCCGCTGCCCTTTGGATGGGGGCCAGTACAGATCCGTTATTATGGTCTCATGTACGTCATCGCGATCATCGTGGGGATCTTTCTGACGCGTCGCGAGGCCACACGTAAGGGCTTATCGCTGACCCTCGATGATATTTTAGACTTCGTCTTGATCACCGTGCCCGTGGCGATCATCGGGGCACGGCTTTATTATGTTGCGTTTCAATGGTCGAACTTCTACGTCCCTGGCAATGCCATGAAGACTTTTATAAATATTGTCGCGATCTGGGAGGGCGGGCTCGCGATTCACGGGGGCATCTTAGCGGGGCTGCTCATGCTCTGGGTCTACTGCCGATGGAAGAGAGTCCCCCTGTGGCAGTTTGCGGATGCTGTTGCTCCCAGTATGATCTTGGGCCAAGCCCTAGGGCGCTTCGGAAACTTTATGAACGGGGATGCGTATGGAGTGCCCTTGGGGCCGACGTGGCCTCCCTGGCTCGACTGGGTCGGGGTTGTGTATAAAGAGGGCACACCGGGGTTCCAGCAATGGGGCGACATCCCTACTCATCCAACTATGCTCTATGAAATGTTTGGTGACTTAGTGATCTTTGGGCTATTGATGTGGCTGCGCACAAAGAACTTTCAAGATGGGTTCATCGCGGCGCTCTACATGGTGCTCTATTCGTTCTTGAGATTTTGGATGGAGTTTCTGCGGGCAGATGCACTCTGGCTCGTCCCCGACGTGCTCCGGGCAGCCCAAGTCATCAGCGTCATTCTCTTCGTTATCTTTGGCGCTTTTATCGTGATGAGAAGACTCTACGTGCGCAAGCCAGCCGTGGCTCCATCATCAGCGTCATAGCTGGAAGTCTTCACCAAGATAATACTGTCGCGCTAGGGGATGCACAGCGATCTCGTCTGGGCGCCCGCTGAGCAAGAGCTTGCCCTGATTGAGCAGATACGCGTAATCAGTGACGCTTAGCGTCTCACGCACGTTGTGATCCGTCACGACGACGCCGATCCCATCAGTAGCGAGTGCACGAATGATCTTTTGAATATCAGCGACAGAGATCGGATCTATCCCAGAGAAGGGCTCATCGAGCAAGAGAAATTTGGGAGAAGTCGCTAAGGCACGCGCGATCTCAACGCGTCGGCGCTCCCCTGCGGAAAGCGTATCTACTCGCTGCTGCGCCAGATGCGCGATGCCCAGCTTCTGCAAGAGCTGCAGCGCGCGAGCATTCCGCTCGGTAGGCTTTAAATCCCATTGCTCCAGGACCAGCACCAGGTTCTCAAGCGCGCTGAGCTTGCGAAATACTGAAGGCTCCTGAGGAAGATAGTGAATCCCTAGACGAGCCCGAGCGTAGAAGGGCCAGCGGCCAATGGGCTTGTTATCTAGAAAGATCTCTCCAGCTTCGTGAGCGATCAGCCCCGTGATCATATAGAACGTCGTGGTCTTGCCCGCGCCGTTTGCTCCCAGCAAGCCCACCACGGTGCCGCTCTCAATTTGGAGAGAGACGCCGTCGACGACCCGGCGTCCCCCGTAGCTCTTGACTAACCCTTCTGTGCGTAGGATCATTTTCTGCGTAGGATGAGTCGAGCATCGTTGAGGATCGTCGCTCGTCCCGTCTCGGAGAAGTATTCCAAACCCCGACCCGTTAGGATGAACTCTTCACGCTCTATGCGCACAAACGACGACGTTGTGAGCACTTTCTTTTGATTATCCCACGAGAGATTTTCAGTGACAAAGGAGAACTCGCGGCCGACGGCAGAGATTTCACCGAGCAATTCAATATCTCCAGAGCGATTGTGCAGCCGAGCCTGTGGCGCTCGGACGGTAAGCGTCTCGGTGCCATCGCTCTCGAAGAAGCGCACCGTCACTTCTTCCGCGACGCTGACATCTTCGTGGACGGTTATAGTGCGCCCTTCTAGCTCCCAGAGTTTCTTCCCGTGGTCGTCGTATCGAAGAATATGCGCGCGCTCTGCGGAGATCGCTGGGGCATCAGGCCCTAGGGTGTCTGGCCACAAGTTGGGCATAGTCGCCCAAAGCCAGAAGAGCCCACCGATGGCCCCTAGGGTCACGAGGAGACCAAGAGCTTGCGCCGCGCGAGACATGCTCGGACTAACCCCAAAAAGAGCGGGCGCGGCTGAGTCGGCCGCGACTTAAACTCCGGGTGGAATTGTGATGCGATAAAGTACGGATGCTCCGGAAGCTCTACAATCTCCATGCGCCGCCCATCGAGGGACTTTCCAGAGAACTTCAGCCCGGCGGCTTCTAAGTCTCTAATGTAGCGCGTATTGACTTCGTAGCGATGGCGGTGGCGCTCGGAGATCTCTGTTGTCCCGTAGAGTTTATGCGCGAGCGTGCCGCGCTCGATCATGACGGGCTGAGCCCCCAAGCGCATCGTCGCACCCTTTTCGGTAAGAGATTTCTGCTCCGGCATCAGATCGATAACGGGGTGCTCTGTTGGGCCAAACTCTGTACTGTTGGCACTTTCTAAACCGAGCGCAGAGCGCGCAAACTCGATAACTGCAAGCTGAAACCCATAGCAGATCCCCAAGAACGGCACGTTGTGTGTCCGCGCATAGCGAATCGCCCTGATCTTGCCCTCAGCCCCACGATGGCCAAACCCCACAGGGACGATTACGCCGTCGACACCCTCCATTTGAGATTCGGAGAACTCCTCGGCTTCAATCCAGACGATCTCGACCCCAGCGCCAAGAGCCGCTCCAGCATGGGTGAGTGCCTCAACGTAACTGACGTAGCTATCACGCAGCATCGTATACTTGCCGACAAGAGCGATGCGCACACGTTCCGAGGGATGGAGCACAGCGTCGACGAAGCGCTGCCATTGGCTCAAATCTCGTGTCTTTGCCGAGAGCTTTAGGCGCGTCAGCAGGAGCTCCGTCAGCCCCTGTTCTTCAAAGAGCAGCGGGACTTGGTAGATCGAGCGCACATCGGGGGCGCTGATGACAGCTTCAAAGGGGACATCGCAGAAGAGCGCGATCTTTCTGCGAATCCCTTCAGTGAGAGGGAGAGTGCCGCGCCCGATGATCACATCCGGCTGAATCCCGATAGCACGAAGTTCTTTGACGGAGTGCTGGGTCGGCTTGGTCTTCTGCTCCCCAACAACCGAGACCACGGGCACAAGCGTCGTATGTACGAAGAGACAGTGATCGTCGCCGAGCTCCTGGTGCATCTGGCGCAGGGCTTCCAAGAAGGGCATCGACTCGATATCCCCGACAGTGCCGCCAACCTCGACGATGACTACATCGGCTTTCGTACGCTCCGCGACGCGCTTGATGCTCGCTTTGATCTCATCAGTCACGTGAGGGATGATCTGCACGGTCGCGCCCAGGTAATCCCCACGACGCTCCTTCTCGATCACGCTCTTATAGATCTTGCCCGTCGTGATATTATGATCTCTTGTGAGATCTATATCCAAGAAGCGCTCATAGCTGCCCAGGTCCATGTCGACCTCGGTGCCGTCGTCGAGCACGAAGACTTCCCCGTGCTGATACGGGTTCATCGTTCCGGCGTCGCAATTGAGATAGGGATCGATCTTAATCGCGGTCACGCTAAGACCGCGCGATTTGAGCAAAAGACCAATCGACGACGCCGTGATCCCCTTACCCAACCCAGAGAGCACCCCGCCTGTGACAAAGATATACTTACTCACAATGCACCTCGTGCAAAAAGTAAAAATATCCCATTCCGTCTTGGAATGATCAGGCGACCTTCACCACGCCTAGGCTCTTGTGATTATACTGCGCCCCGCAGGGGCCAAGCAACTTTCACAAGCAGCGAGATGCCTTGCCCAGAGAGCTCGCGTTCAATATAATTCCATGTCACACCTTATGAGGGACTACGCCGATCGCCTGCGGCGTTTCACCCCTAATGCCCGGCTCTTCTTATTATCGGCCTTCAGTATAGGGTTAGGCTCGAGCATCCTCTCGCTCTTTCTCAATATCTATCTGTTGCGTCTGGGCTACAAGCAAGACTTCATCGGGCTAATGGCGGCCGTTCCCCCGCTCGTTACGGCTTTTTTATCAGTGCCTTCGGGACTTCTCAGTGATACGATAGGGCACCGGCACGCGCTCATTTTAGGGGTTGCTCTCAGCGGGCTGGGCGCGCTCGGCATCGTGCTCTTCACTCAAGCTGAACCCTTATGCTCTCTATCGGGGTGCTCGGACTGGGCAGCGCGCTCCTGCAAGTCGTCAGCGCCCCCTTTATGATTGAAGAGAGCCAAGAATCTGAGCGCACTCATCTCTTCAGCGTGCAGTTTGCGCTCCAGACGCTTGCGGGATTTGTCAGCGGAGCTCTGCCCCCACTCTTTGCTCGCGGTCTGGCTCTCGCGGAGAGCACAGCTCCGGTGTACAAAATGACTCTAGCCGTTGGGGTTGGGCTGATCGGGTTGAGCATACTCCCGTTAGCAGGGATGCGCCCGGCACCACGAGCGAACAGGCGCGCTCGCCTCGGCTGGAACCTTAAGACACCAACAGGGTTAGTCTTCAAACTCATTCTCCCCAATATGATTCTCGGCCTAGGCGCGGGATTATTCATCCCGTTTATGAACGTCTTCTTCAAGCTCCAGTTTCATATATCTAATGCGCTGCTAGGAACTCTCTTCGCTTGGAGTGCTGTGGGAATGGGGATAGCGTCACTAGCTGGGCCGCCCTTGGCGCAGCGCCTCGGCAA